>Ga0209309_10000386_pt1 | contig 54046 bp, 50 predicted proteins | sample COGITO_mtgs_1204_2_FD_184807 | JGI IMG/M metagenome (GOLD analysis project Ga0209309, IMG submission 184807) | Pelagic marine microbial communities from North Sea - COGITO_mtgs_120412 (SPAdes) (version 2) | ecosystem: Environmental > Aquatic > Marine > Epipelagic ... | reverse complement strand
GTTTGGAGTCTGGTTTTAACATCGGCATCCTCTAAGGCATTTTGTAGGGCCAAACCGTTGATAACGGTCGCTAACATGCCCATGTGGTCGCCTTGAACGCGATCCATGCCCTGCATGGCTCCAGCAACGCCTCTAAAAATGTTTCCGCCACCAATCACTATCGCCACTTCAACGCCAAGATCGGTTATTTCCTTAATGTCTTTGGCGTATTCTGAAAGACGTTCGGGATCAATACCGTATTGACGGGATCCCATGAGTGCTTCACCAGATAATTTTAGAAGAATTCTTTTGTATTTCATGTGTTGCAGTCGCTTTTATATCGTTGCTTTTATGGCGGAACGCTTTTCTGTTGCTCACGTTCATCGCAAAAGTTGCGCAAATATAATCAATATCTTTTTTTATAATGAAAACGGAAGTTGATAAATAAAAAAAACCATCACATCAAAGGATGCAATGGTTTTGTAATTGAAAAGTGTGAATTTTGGATTTAACCTACGGTTACTCTCTTAAATCCTACAACTTCTACGTTTCCGTAAGTTTCTACATATTTTGAAACCTTAATTTTATCATCCTTGATAAAGTTTTGGTCCAATAAGGCTTTCTCTTGATCTAAAGACGTATTGTCTGAAAGAAAACGCTCCATTTTACCTGGAAGAATGCGATCCCAGATTTGTTCTGGCTTGCCTTCTTTTTGTAATTCTGCTTTTGCAGCTGCTTCCGCTTCTGCAACAACTTCTGGCGTTAACTGTGCCATTGAAATATAAGTAGGCACGTTTTTTAAGGTTTTGCCTAAACGTCCCAATTCAATATTATCTTTTTCAATAACTGCGATTCTTGCTTCAGTTTCCGAAGATACAAACGCTGGGTCAAAATCTTTGTAAGACAAAGTTGTTGCGCCCATAGAGGCTACTTGCATGGCTACATCTTTAACGAGGGTCTCTGCATTATCAACTTTTGCGGAAAGGCCAACCAAGGCTGCAATTTTGTTGATGTGTACATAGGTACCCACAAAAGGTGCTTCTAATCTTTCAAAAGCAGTGATGTCTAATTTTTCACCAATAACGCCTGTTTGCTCTATTAATTTGTTGGCAACGCTCATGCCATCAAAATCGGCAGCCAAGAGTTCTTCCTTAGTGGCACAATTAATAGCAATGTCTCCCAATTGGTTTGCTAAAGTGACAAAATTGTCATTTTTACCCACAAAATCAGTTTCACAACCTAATACGATTGCCACACCTGCTGTTTCATCAGCATTGATTTTTGATACTGCTGCACCTTCAGAAGAGTCTCTGTCGGCTCTTTTTTCTGCAACTTTTTGTCCTTTTTTACGTAAGACTTCAATGGCTTTGTCAAAATTGCCTTCCGCTTCCACCAAAGCTTTTTTGCAGTCCATCATGCCTGCTCCTGTAGCTTGTCTTAATTTATTTACTTCTGCTGCTGTTACTTTAACCATGATTTTAATATGATTTTAATTTAAAACAGTCGCCTAATTTTTATTCCGTTAAGAAAAGAATTAAACGACTGTCTTATAATGTGTGATTATTAATTTATTCTTCTTCGTTAGCTGCGACTTCTTTGCTTGCTGGTTTCTCAGCTTTAACGTCTTTCTTTTCTACGTTTTCTGATTTTTCAGTTTTTTCAACTGCTGTTTCAGTTTTTTCTTCTGGAGTAGCATCTGTTTTGGCTTTTTTCTCGCCTTTTGATTTCTCGTCCTTAGCGTCTTTTTCAGTTTTTTCTGATTTTCTTTCGGCTAAACCATCGGCTACTGCTGAAGTAACGACTGACATGATTTTTTCGATAGATTTAGACGCATCATCGTTAGAAGGGATTAAATAATCCACTTCACGAGGATCGGAGTTGGTATCTACCATTGCGAAGATAGGAATGTTTAATTTCTGGGCTTCTTTAATGGCGATGTGCTCACGCTTGATATCGACTACAAAAATAGCTCCTGGCAAACGCGTCATATCAGAAATAGAACCTAAATTCTTTTCTAATTTCGCTCTTTGGCGGTCTACTTGTAAACGTTCTTTTTTAGAAAGAGAGTTGAACGTACCGTCTTTTTTCATACGATCGATCGTAGCCATTTTCTTCACCGCTTTTCTAATGGTGATGAAGTTGGTCAACATTCCACCTGGCCATCTTTCAGTAATATAAGGCATATTAACGTTGCCAGCTTTTTCAGCCACAATGTCTTTTGCCTGTTTTTTGGTTGCTACGAAAAGGATCTTTTTACCTGAAGCTGCAATTTTGTGCAATGCTTCTCCAGTTTCCTTAATCTTAGCTTGAGTTTTGTAAAGGTTGATGATATGGATACCGTTACGCTCCATATAAATGTAAGGAGCCATGTTTGGATCCCATTTTCTTGTAAGGTGGCCAAAATGAACACCTGCTTCTAGTAAGTCTTTTACTTCTGCTTTTTCCATGTTGTAATGTGTTTACGTTCTGTTAAATTAGCAATGGTGAAGTGGTCGCTTTTGCTCGCCTTTACCATTTAGATGCTAAACTAGTACCTGATCCTTTTTGAGGGGTTTCAGGATTTTGTGTTTTCACTGAAATGAATTCAGCTTGGTTTTAAGATTTTATTCTGATGAAAACAGGCCAGAATAAAAAAAGAATACGTTTCAGGAAGCCATTGCGGATTCCTGAAACATGTTCCAGATTAACGTTTAGAGAATTGAAATTTCTTACGGGCTTTTTTCTGACCGAATTTCTTACGCTCCACCATACGTGGATCTCTTGTTAATAATCCCTCTGGCTTCAATATTAATCTGTTTTCGGCATCAATCTCACACATAGCGCGAGACAGTGCTAAACGGATCGCTTCGGCTTGGCCTGTAATGCCACCACCAAAAACGTTTATTGTAATATCAAAGTTGCCATCGTTGTTAGTCATGGTTAAAGGTTGGTTTATTTTGTACTGCAATGTTGCAGTAGGAAAATACGCCGCCATGTCTTTTTTGTTAATCGTGATCTTGCCTTTTCCGTCGGCAAGGTACACACGTGCAACAGCCGTCTTTCTACGACCGATTTTGTGAATTACTTCCATTAGTTGATTTCGTTAAGTTTAATTGTTCTAGGTTTTTGCGCTTCGTGCTTGTGCGTCGACCCGGTAACAACGTTAAGATTACGGAACAGCTCTGCACCTAATTTGTTTTTAGGGAGCATTCCTTTTACTGATTTTTCTACGACTCTAGATGGATCTTTTCCAAATAATTCTGTCGCAGTTAAACTTTTTTGACCACCTGGATATCCTGTGTGACGAATGTAAGATTTGTCATTCCACTTGTTTCCAGTTAAGTTGATTTTTTCTGCGTTGATAACAATTACGTTATCGCCACAATCAACATGCGGTGTGAAGTTAGGTTTGTGCTTGCCTCTTAAAAGTATTGCAACTCTTGAAGCCAAACGACCTAGCGTTTGATCTGCAGCATCAACTAAAACCCATTCTTTATTAACGGTAGCTTTGTTTGCTGAAATCGTTTTGTAGCTTAATGTGTCCACACTTATTGATTTACATCACGCTATTGAGCGCGACTTGTTAAACATTCCTCTCTTAAAAAGAGTTTGCAAATTTACGATTATATATGTGATTACCAAATAGTGGCGTATGATTTTTTTACACTTAAAGTGAACGTCTGTCAAAATGATTTTTCTATCCATATTCACAAAAAAGAACCGCTTTTAAAAAAAGCGGTTCTTAAAAAATTATTGGAATGAATTCAATTACTGTACAATAAAGAAATTTGCTACGGTTAAAACTTCCTCCATAGTTAATGGTTCATCAAAAGCTTCAGTTAAAGCATTATCGCCACCATATTGGCCAAATGCACCTGCCAATGGTACGCCACCTTGTGTGGTGTTGGCTTCTCCAGCATAAATGGGAGCAAAGTCGGCTGGCAAAGTGTTCTCAGCTTGGGTAATCCATCCTTTCTCATTTCTCATGCGTCTAACTTTGGATGCGTGTCTAGCTTCTACTGAATGAATTTGTAGAGCATAGTCTAACAAATCATTGTCATTTGCTAATGCTCCAGCTTGACCTTTGTAGGCTCTAACTCCAGTGTCTTCAAAACCTTGTGCTAAAGCTAGGAACGTTTGGTAATTTGTAAAGGTGTCAAGGGCTAATCCTCCTGGTGCACCTGTGAAATCAAATTCTGGTTCTGCAACTGCATCTGGGCCTAAAGCTGCTAAAAGAAATTCAACGTGCGCATCTTCATGAGTTGATATTGTTGAGAATACCGTTTGGTCTGATCCAGGAATTAATCCCATTGTATCTAAGCCTTGACGGTAAAATGCCTTTTCTAAATACTCCAAAGTTAAGGCAAAATTTAATACGTCTGTATTATCTGCCATAAAAGCTGCAGATGACATTTTTTTAGTTGCTGCTCCAGCTTTGGAGCTGGTTGCTGCTAATCCGAAAGGAATAGACGCAAGCGCCATGTTCTTCCCGAAGGTTTTAAATTGATCGAATGAGTCTCTTCTTGAACCTTTTTTGTTTAAAAGTTCTTGGTTTGAAAGACTGTCTAAAAGTTTTATAAAATTCATAATGATGTTTTTAAATTAAAGATTAATTGATTGCCACGATTTAGTTACTAAGAAGTTGGCAAGTTATTAGCGGTAAACGGAGTTACCACAAAACCTGTACTTATTACTGTAGCAAGAACATCTGCTGGAAGTGTAGCCTTGTCAAAAGCTTTTGCTGTTCCGCCAAGACTAATGAGGATATCATCTCCCGCAAAGTCCATAGATCCTGGGTTGATTAAGTCTCTAATTGCAGAGGCATGCCTTGCTTCTACAGAAACAATTTTTCCTGCTAATGTTAAGTAAGTTACACCCGCAGCATCACTTACGTTTATTAATTTACCAGCACCATTATAAGCGCTTACACCTGTGTCTTCAAGAATTTTTGCAGTACCAAGCACTGAATCTCTACTGTTAAAATCTACTGAACTGAAATCAAATTCCAATTCAGGCAAAACTTGCGCTGCAGGAGCAGCTGCACTAATTGCTGTTTTGAAAAATTCTCTGTGGATTACCTCATGGTTATAAATATCTTCCAAAAGGGTTCTTTCATTTGCTGGGGCATTTGCCCAATAAGTTCCGTCGAGAACATTGGTATAGAATTTTGCTTCTAATTGCTCCAAAGCGTAAGCATAGTTTAAAATACCTAAATTACCGGATCCTAGATCAAAAATTGGATCTGGATTATCAATATCAATAATATCATCATCGTCACTACATGCTATTAAAAGACCTGAGCCTAAAACCGCCATTCCGCCGAGTTTTAAGAATTGACGTCTGTTTTTAAAAGTCTTACCTTGTGTAGTACCTTCATTTTTGCTTTCGTTTTTCATACTCCTATTATTTAAGTTAAACACTAATTAATTTGATTGGATAGTCTGCTTTATAATTGCCTAACAAATAGGTGAGACTTATCGCCTGTATATCAATTAACGAAATTTAAGTTGCTATGGTTTTTACTTTTAACAAATTTTAACGTTAATATGGCATATGAGGCAAGAATGATGAAGATTGAGCTCATATAAACTCCAATACAGGGAGGTTTGTAGTTGATTGTTAAAGATTTAATATCCATCTGATAAACTCTACTGAAACGTTATGGACAGATTTTAGGTATTTATTCCTTTAATCGTTTTGTCGCATCATCATCTTCCTGATCATGTCGTGAAATGGCATATGCTAATACTGCAATTTCAATAAGAAGAATTAAAATTTTCGCTTTTTTGTTTTTTGTAATGGCTCCTGTTAAGCCTAATATCTTTGTAAGTATCATGTGATAATGGTTTTAATTAGAATAGTTTGTGGTGAGTCGTAATTATAGACTTTTACATATTTGTCTGGTATTATATTGATTTTAAATATATTTTTATTTTTCTTTTAGGCTTGACTCATTAAAAATTATAATTGACTGAGTTAATTAGGAAACCTATCTTATAAACAATGCTCTTATGAACATCAAAGTATAGAATTACGGAAATAGGATTTACCATAAATCTGCTAGAATTGAATTTTATTTAGTCACTCAGGCAACCCATTAAAATTAATAGGCGTCTATATAAATAGAAGGCCAAACAAAAGCGCAATTGAAAGTTATCCCATTACATATTAATAATGTCACACTCATAGCAAAGGCAGCCAAAGGTGAAAGACATGCGCAGCAAGAATTGTACATGGTGCATGCTCCCAAAATGTTGAGCGTTTGTCGTTATTATATTAAGGACATTCAATTTGCGGAATCTGTTATGCTCAATGGATTTTTAAAAGCCTTTACACACCTCAAGAGTTTTGAAAATAAAGGTTCTTTTGAGGGATGGTTAAGAAGGATAATGGTGAGAGAGTCGATAACACATTTGAGGCGTACAAAACCAGTCGAATTTTCTTTGGAAGAAGAACAAATTCCCGCACAAGCTTATAATAATGTGGATTCTCAAATAGAGGTCGCCCAAATACAACAACTCATCGATACATTGCCAGAAGGCTATCGCATGGTTTTCGTAATGTACGCCATAGAAGGCTACAAGCACATTGAGATTGCAAAATTATTGGACATTACGGAAGGCACTTCAAAATCGCAATTATTTAAGGCAAGGCAAATGCTGCAACAACATATTAAAAACTTAAACAATACAAACTATGGCACCAATTAAATTTGAAGAAGATATCAAGCGCAAGTTGGAGCAAAGACACATCCAGCCCAGTGAGGGGTCCTGGGAAAAGCTCTCGGCTAAGTTAGAGGGGCAACACCTCAAAAAGAACCGATCTGCATTTTGGTGGATTGGCATTGCAGCAAGTCTCCTGGGCCTCCTATTGGTAGCGACGTTCATATATAAAGATTCGGAAATTAATCCTTCTCATTTAAAAATGGTTGTTACTGAAGATAGTGCCCTTCAGCAACAAATTAATACTGAAACAAAAAATGGTCATTTTACAAAAACATTACAGGAAACAGAAAAGTTGACTTCTACTGAAACACCTTCCGAAGTCGTACAAGAGGAAGCGCACATGTTGGAACAACCAGAAGCAGCTCAGAACCAACAATTAAAAAACAAGATGGGATCACAGTCCTCAAAAAGCGTAGCAGTTAGCAAAACTGTTGCGGAAGAAAATATAAAAAGTGACATTTCAGCAACTCCAATGTGCAATGATGATAACACAATGGTGGGAGTGGCGCAAACTAAAACGCCTCAATTAAATCAAGAAGCATCAGCAACAAGTGAGCTCGAAACACTTTTGAAAAAAGCCGAAAAAGATATTTTAAAGCAACGTTCAGCTCAAGGCGTTAGTAAAATAGTTGACGCCAATACCTTGCTTCAAAACGTTGAATCTGATCTGGATCATTCGTTTAGGGTAAAGGTTTTTGATGCTTTAAAATCAAGTTACGAAACGGTAAAAACTGCAGTTGCCGAACGTAACGATTAATAAGATTGCGGTAGCCGAATGCAGAACGGTCAACCGAGAATCTTAAGTAGAAAATTATACATCAATCCTTAACATTTGCTGAAAAAGAATTTTTTTTCAGCTTTAAAAAAACGAACAACATGACTACAATTACAAAGTATGTGGTATTGGCATTGCTATGCCTAATCGCTCAAAACAGTATGGCTCAAAAACAACCACTCGATAGTGTTAAAATGGCGCAAATCGATTTTAAGCTCCAAGCCTTAAGTGAGCTCAAGCAAACTATTGAAACGGAAGAACGCGAATTTTTAAAGGCTGAGGTCGAAGCGATCAATCAGCGCTTGGAAGTAGGTACAATCAGCAAAGAACAAGCGGAAACCTTAAAAAGTGAGGCTGCTCAAAAACGAGCGTTAAATATTCAAAATCGTTTGACTATCATTGATAATAAAATAGCCTTACTAGAGCGCAATCAAGATCCTGATTACGATGCGGAGAAACATAGCATTTCTATTCGCATTGGTGGTAGGGGAGAAGATGACGAAGAAATTTCGTTGGTAAACATTAAAGATAGTGCCCAGAAAAAACCCAAAGTCTATGATAAGCGCACCTACAGTGATTTGGTATTTGCTCTGGGCATCAACAACGCCATTGTTGATGGTGAATCTTTGGGTGACTCTTATAGCGTTTTAGGGTCGGGTTTTGTGGAGCTGGGTTTGTCATGGAATACTCGATTACTTAAAAACTCCAATGCTGTACGCTTAAAATATGGTTTCTCATTTCAATGGAATAAATTCACGCCAAAAGACGACACCTATTTTGTACAAGATGATGACATCACTACTTTGGAGGCTTTTCCGTCAGATTTGAGAGAGTCGGAATTTAGGGTCACCAACCTAGTTTTGCCAATATTTTTTGAATTTGGCCCTTCCAAACGCATCGATAAGGAAGACTATTTTAGGTACACCACGCGCAAGCAAATTAAATTTGGAGTTGGAGCTTACGGTGGATTTAGAATAGGCACGCAACAAAAATTGAGATACAAGGAAGCTGGCGATCGCGTGAAACAAAAAATTAGACGTAACTACAATACCTCAGATTTTGTATACGGTTTAAGTGCTTACGTGGGGATGGATGATATTAGTCTTTATATGAAATATGATCTCAATACCGTTTTTAAAGATCAACTGGTAGATCAAAATAATATCTCACTGGGCATTCGATTTGATATTGACTAAAATTTCGGTGTCAAGATTTTAATTTCAAATTCCCATTTCAGCTTTTTAAAGTTGAAATGGGAATTTGATGTTTTTATTGATCATCTTCCTTTTCCTTCTCGCGCTCTTCGCGTCTTTCTTCACGTTGTTCCTTTCTCGTTTCACGCTTTTCTTGGCGCAGCTCCTTTTTCTCTTCCCGGGTTAGATCCTCTTTTTTACCGTCTTTAAAAGCATCCTTAAATTCGATATCCCCATCAACATCGCCCTTAAAGGCATTAATCCAAGCATTGCCAAAAATATTAACAATAGTTGGTAGTACACCTGCCTCAACATTATTGAGGTCGCCCTCTACGGGTATTTTAGTGGCAAAGGTATTTGTAGATTGGTTTTTCATTAAAAATTTGAAAAAGCCTACAAAGCCTTCCCACAGCACGCCCAAAACGCCATCTTCCTTACTTATTAATTTAGAGTTTTCTACCAAAGGCTTCATGTAGCCCTTCATATAACCATCGGCAATGGCCACTTCGCTGAAAAGCTCAAAGGTTCCGCTCTTAAAATCGATGCCTGCATAATGTCTAGTAAAATCATTTAAGGCAGTGATATCGGCTTTTTCCAAGGAAAATTCCATATCCATGTCTGGGATTTCCTTGATCAAATTCATGTCGCCCTTAAGCGAGACTTTTCCGTTGCCAATAGACGTTGCGCTGGCCACGATGGGTGATGGCAGCGTTCTTGATTTTGATTTTACGTTTCTCAAATTATCTGCAGTAAGTTCCAATTTATCAAAATGGATATCGATATTGGGGTCTGCATCGGTTTGTACAAAGGCCAATTTCCCGTCATGCACCTCAAAATGATTGATTTCAACCGGCACCAAATCGGTCAAGGCTTTGCTCCAATCATCAGCATTGGGTTTTTCGCCTTCGGTTTGTTGATCTTCCATCACATAAATAATTTCAGGACTGGTCATAATGATTTCACTAACGATCTTGCCATCAAAAATTGATTTCCATTCTATTGAAATATCCGTTCTGGGAAAATTCAGAAATGGAACTTGGGTTTCGGCATTCATTTTATTGAGGTACATACCATCAATGGCATAGGCGCCTCTTATTAAAGCGATATCGATATCTTTAACTTGACCATAATATCCAGGAATATCTGCCAGCACTTTATTAACTTGATTTTTAACTAAAGTGGGGAGGTAAATTCTGAAAGCAATGAGGAGGATAAGTACCAAAGCAACAATTTTGAACCGCTTGCGTTGATAAAAGTTTCGTTTCTTTTTTACTTGGGTTTTAGTAGTGTGCGCCATAGGAGTATTGCTTCCGTTTGGTTTAAAAGTATAAAATGGAACTTATTGCGCTATCGCTGTTGTAAAATTTTTAACAGTTTTAAAGAGTGTGCATTCGCTTTAAATTTATGTATTTTTACCAACCACAAAACCTCAAAATTTGATAGCAAAAGCCACCATAGATCATGTATTTGAAACCGCTCGTGTAGAGGAGGTTATCGGTGATTTCGTGCAGCTCAAAAAATCTGGCAGCAACTTTAAGGGGCTGAGCCCGTTTAGTGATGAGCGCTCCCCAAGTTTTATGGTATCACCTGTAAAACAAATTTGGAAAGATTTCTCAAGTGGAAAAGGCGGTAATGCCATCACCTTTTTGATGGAGCATGAGCATTTTACGTATCCTGAAGCTATTAAATATCTCGCCAAAAAGTATAATATTGAAATAGAAGAAACAGAACAATCTGATGAACAGAAGCAGGAAGCCAATGAGCGCGAAAGCATGTATTTGGTTAATGAATTTGCTCAGACCTATTTTCAAAAAACCATGCTTAAGACCGATCAAGGTCAAGCAGTGGGGCTTAGTTATTTTAAGGAACGCGGTTTTACAAACGATACCATAAAGGAATTTAATTTAGGCTATTGCCTAGATGACTGGCAATCGTTTACCGATGAGGCCTTAAAAAAGGGATATCAGTTAGAGTTCTTAGACAAAACGGGGCTTACCATTGTAAAGCCAGAGAAAAAATTTGATCGTTTTAAAGGAAGAGTGATGTTTCCCATCCATAGCATGAGCGGTCGCGTTTTGGGTTTTGGAGGGCGCATTTTGAAAACCGATAAAAAAGCTGCCAAATACCTCAATTCTCCAGAAAGTGAAGTCTATCATAAGGGAAAAGTACTTTACGGAATCTACCACGCCAAACAGGCCATTGCGAAAGAAGATAACTGTTATTTGGTAGAAGGGTATACCGATGTGATTCAATTTTATCAAACAGGGGTTGAAAATGTAGTGGCTTCATCTGGAACTGCGCTCACACCTGAACAAATTCGACTCATCAATCGGTTGACCAATAATATTACTGTACTTTTTGATGGTGATGCAGCGGGCATTAGAGCTTCGTTGAGAGGTGTAGACTTGATTTTGGAACAGGGCATGAACGTGAAAGTTTGTGGCTTTCCAGAAGGGGAAGATCCAGATAGCTTTGCCAAACAAAATACCCTAGAAGAATTAAAGGAGTATCTCGAGTCCAACTCCAAGGATTTTATTCAATTTAAAGCGTCATTATTGGTAAAGGAGGCAAATAATGACCCTATTAAAAAGGCCGAAACCATTCGTGATATTGTAAATAGTATTTCGAAAATTCCAGATCAAATAAAGAAGGAAATTTACATTCAAGAGTGTTCTCGAATTATGGACATTAGTGAGGATGTGCTTTTTAATACTTTAGCCCAGCTCAATAAAAAAGAATCCCAAGAGGTCAATAAAAACTATAGGTCCGAGCAGAAATCCTTTGAGGTTATAAAATCGAAAGCGCCCAGTAAAAAGGTAGACTTGCAATTTGAGCTCGAACGAAAAATCATTGAAATTTTATTGATTTACGGTACGGAAACCGAAGATTTTGAAGACTTGGTTTTGAAGGAAGCAGAGGATGGTGAGCTTAAACTGGAGCCCGTTGTGCATCACGCTAAGGTTTTTGAGAAAATTTATATGGATTTGCAAGAGGATGAGATGCAGTTTACAAATCCCAATTTTAAACTATTGTATTATAATATCATCGATACTTTAAATCAATCTCCGGAATTTTCGACCAAACATTTCGTAAATCAATTAGAGCAAAGCCTGGCTAGTGATGTAACTTCAATTTTGATGGATGAAGAGCGGTATCGTTTGCACGATTGGGAACGCAACCATATTATTCCGAAGGAAAAAAAACACAGCATTCCACAGTTGGTCACCCAAACCATTCTCACCTTAAGATGCTATCTTATTGACAAGAAAGTGTCCGAATATCAAAATGACACCCTAAAGGAAAACGCAAATACGCGCAGTATCCTAGAAGATGTAAAAGATTATCTGGGTCTCAAAATGTTGCTTTCTAGAAAATTGGGTAAAGTAGTAGGCGGTAAGGTTTAACAAAAAATAGAATTAGCTCAAATCAATTTGTTTGCCTTGATTTACCAGATCAATAAGATTATTGACATTGAGCTTTTTATACAAGCGGGCTTTATAGGTGCTTACTGTTTTCTCATTTATCCCTAGTTCTACAGCAATTTCCTTGTTTTTCTTACCAGAGGAAAGTAGTTTCAATACCTCCACTTCACGTGCTGAAAGTCTTTTGTAAATACGACTTTTAGACATTTTAGTGTCGTTATAGTTAAGATGTTTAGACATTTTTTCACTCAAGTGAATTTGGCCCTTTCGCACCTCATAAATGGCTTGCTCGATGACTTCAAGGGGTTCCGACTTTAAAATATAGCTCGACGCACCCGCTTTGATCACGCTTATGGCGTAAATTTCTTCAGGATGATAGCTAAACATAATGATGTTGATGTGGCTATATTCTTTTTTAATGGCACGAATGGCGGTAATACCGTTGAGTTCGGGCAGCTCTATCTCACAGATGATAACGTCTACCTCGTGTTTTCTAACAAAGTCAAAAATGTCTACTCCACTACTTAGCGTTTTAATAATGGAGATGTCTTTATGATTTTTAAAATAAAGTTCAAAGCCAGTGGTTACAATTGGATGATTGTCCACAACTAATACCTTAATCATAGTACTTAATTTAATTGGTTAGTATAAGTTACGAGAACTATGTTGCCGAGTTCAGGAATGTGGAGATTCGTAACACAAAATTAGGTAAAAAACCAACACAAATCATTATTTTAAGGCAAAATGACAACAATTATTTTAAATTTTTAGGAATTTCGCAAATAGGTATGGGCAGCATTTTATGCTGGTTGTTGCGATTGTATCTCAATAAGATCTCAAAGACATCGCGTTCTCTGTTCTCAAAATCACCCGCAGTTTTTCCTTGATCCCTCATGGTCATGGCCCATTCTAATTCGGGGTACGAAGCACCAATTTGATCTTCATCACTTCTAGCATCGCCAAAAAGCCCGTCGCTTGGGGCAGCCTCAATAATCGATTCGGGTAAATTCAAAAACTTTGCCAACGCATAGACTTCAGATTTCATAAGGTCGGCAATTGGGCTTAAATCTACTCCGCCATCACCATACTTGGTATAAAAGCCAACTCCAAAATCCTCTACTTTGTTTCCAGTGCCTGCGACCAGGAGGCCATAAAGGCCCGCATGATAATATAAGGTCGTCATGCGCAATCGGGCTCTGGTATTGGCCAATGCCATATTAACTACAGCATCCTTGGCATCGAGAGCTACTTCTGTTTTAAACTCTTCAAAAACGGGAGTTAAATCAACGCGACCTTCTTTAATGTTGGAAAATTGGCTTTTTAAAAATGAAATATGCTCATTGGCACGACTCACGTGGCTTTTAGCCTGATGGATTGGCATTTCAATACATAAGGTGTCCAGACCTGTTCTAGCGCAAAGGGTAGAAGTTACTGCAGAATCGACACCTCCTGAAATGCCAACAACAAAACCATTAACGCCGGCACCTAATGCATATTCCTTTAACCAATTTGTGATGTGGTCAATCACTTGTTCTGTTTTCATTTTTTAAGAGGGTTTTAGATAAAGAGTACTACCTTTGCGAAACAAAAGTAAAGCAATACCATTAATTTTGAAAGTATACTGTGGGTTTGTTTTTTAAAGACATGAAATGAGACTAGCGCAATTTTTAGGGGTGTTTTTATTGGTTTTTATGGGCTGTAAGAACGACGATAACGTTGAAAATGAAATTTCTAAAATTGATATGAATGTTTCTGTAGAACGTTTTGACAGAGCATTTGCCAAGGCAGCCCCCAGCGATGTGGCTAAGCTAAAACAGGCATTTCCATTTTTGTTGCCAAAAGAAGTTCAGGATTCCATTTGGGTAGAGCGCATGAACGATACTTTGCAACAGCAGTTGTTTGAAGCGGTTGCACAAGAGTTCGGCGATTTTAAGGATCCCGAAATAGAGATTACGCGTCTTTTTAAACACCTCAAATTTTATGATAAAAGTTTTAAAACACCGCGGGTAGTTACGTTAACAAACGATGTGGATTATAGATTTCCTGTGGTGGTGACCGACACCATTGTGCTTATTGCCTTAGATAATTATTTAGGGAGCGAGCACGAATTTTACGCCAATATTCAAACCTATATAAAAGCGACTATGACCAAATCACAGATCGTGGTCGATTTGGCTTCGGAATATGCAAAACGCAACGTCTATCAGTCTCAAAAAAAAACCTTGCTGGATGAAATGGTTTTCTTCGGAAAACAGCTGTACTTTAAAGAAAAGATGATCCCGTTTAAAACTGATGCCGAAAAAATTGGCTATTCTCCAAAAGAGTTGGAATTTGCCATAGGCAACGAGAACATGATTTGGACGTATTTTGTAGACAAGGAAATGCTTTTTAGTACCGACGCAACCTTGACCGCTCGGTTTATTGCTGAAGCACCTTTCTCTAAATTTTATCTCGATATTGATAATGAAACCCCCGGGCGATTGGGTCAATATATGGGTTGGCAAATCGTGAGGGCGTATATGAAAAATAATGAAGTAGATTTTAAAACCATGATGGAAACAGATGCGCTTGAAATCTTTAATAAGTCAAATTACAAACCCGAAAAATAATGTCAAAAACATATACTTCAAAAATAGAACTCAATGTTGAGTTGGATGAGAACAGAATACCTGAAAAGTTACGTTGGAGTGCTCAAGATGGGGGAATCAAAAACGAAGAAGCCAAAGCGGTGATGCTGTCCGTTTGGGATTCAAAAACTAAAGAAAGCCTCCGTATTGATCTTTGGACCAAAGATATGCCTGTTGATGAGATGAAACAGTTTTTTCACCAAACCTTGGTCGAAATGAGCAATACCTTCCAGCGTGCAACTCAAGATGAAAAAATGACCGCAACCATGAAAGATTTTTGCGATTATTTTGCTGAAAAATTAGAACTCAAAAAGTAGCTTTTTTTTCACTCTGGACATAATCGACTATCGACTAAAGAAAGCCTCAACGGGAAGCCTCAGGGGTTCGATGTGAATTTGGATTAGTGCAGCTCTCAAACGCATTTTTCAAATTAACAGATCCATAACCATAAGCTAACAAAAGTAGAGGGGTTTATTTATATATTTGTCTCGCTATTAATCAATTGGGAAAGTATTAGTTCGGCTTCGTATTGGGAAGAAACTAATACTTTTTTTGTTTGTACCATTAAGAATTCACCACAGAGGTCGATCCTGTTTTTGGGGCAAGTGTTTAGCGCTTGGGTCTAGCTTTTTAAAACGCCACTACAAGCAAAAGCCTCCATACAGAACCATAATTTTAATTACCTTAGCCTTATGAGAAAGATAATTATTGGCGTTTTGCTTGCTGTGGTGGTCATGTTGACCATAAAGTATTGTGATTCTAAAAATGCAGACAGGATTGAGATTAAGGAGCATTCCGCACTTATTCAAGAGCAATTAAAAAACGTGGGCAAATTAGTGGTTACGGAAGGTCATTTTAGTGAGGTGTTTAGCTATAAAAATTCCAAAGCCATGTTCGCAAACTTGTTTGAGGTGGAGAAAAAGGCATTGGTAGTTGTTAATGCAGATGTGACCGTGGCGTATGACTTGAGTAAAATTGAATATGAGATTGATGAAGCATCTAAAACGCTCAAAATCATCAGTATTCCGAAGGAAGAAATAAAAATCAGTCCAGATTTTGAATATTATGATGTTCAAGCAGATTTCTTAAACCAATTCCAAGCTAAAGATTATAATACAATCAAGGAAACGGTTAAAAAAAGCCTGATGAAAAAAATCGAAAAGTCAGAATTAATGTCTAATGCGCAAAACCGATTGATCAGCGAACTTTCCAAGTTTTATATTTTAACCAGTTCTTTGGGCTGGACACTCCAGTATAACAATAGGCCTATTTCAACTGTTGAAGATGTGGAGTCCTTGAAGCTATAATTTTTTATGCAAACTGGCCCAGCCTCCGCCATTGGTGGCTTCAATATTATTGAAATTCAAAAATTTAGCAGCCTTGGCAGATCTCACACCACTTTCACAGCATACGATAAACGAGGTGTCCATAGCTTTTAATTGCGCCACACGGTTTTTTAATTCTTGCAACGGAATGTGCATCGCGCCTTCAATATGCCCTGCTTTATACTCACGATCGGTTCTTACATCAAGAATGGTTGCACCGTTGTCTATAAAATCTTGAACTTGCCTTTTTTTGGCTCCAAATAAAAAATCTAAAAATCCCATAAGCATTGAAGTTAGTTGTTTTCTATTAATTTAGACCCATCAAGTGATGGATTTTTAATTTAAGCTCTCATGTAAAAATAACACACCTATTGATTTAATAGTATCTTCGACTCAATGAAACCTACTCGAGAACAGGAAATAATTAAAATGGCTGCATTGCTTTTTAAGAAAAAAGGCTATAGTGCGGTGACCATGCGGGATCTTGCCACTGCAATGGGGATGAAGGCAGCCAGTCTTTATAATCATATCAATTCCAAACAAGACATTTTAAAAGCGATCATCATTTCCATTGCTGAAGAATTTACCAATGGAATGAACGCGATCGCTGGAGCAGATACGTCCAACATTGAAAAATTAAAGCACATCGTTAGGTTGCATGTTACTATAACTGTAAATAATACGAATGGGATGGCGTCCTTAAATAACGACTGGATGCATCTTGAAGATCAATTGGAGTACTATTTACAATTAAGAAGCAGTTATGAGACCAGTTTTCTTGAGATTATTAAACAAGGCATTCGTACGGGTGAGATTAAGCAAAACAATCCTGAGGTCATCATGTTTTCCATGTTGTCTACCTTGCGCTCCTTGTATCTATGGATTCCAAAAAAAGAAGACCTCAATGCAGATGATCTGGCTAAGAGCCTAAATCAAATCCTAGTCCACGGAATTAACAACTAGTTAAGAATTAAATTCCGTATATTTGTTGATCAAACTAACAAGTGTTAGTTGTTTTATTTCATGCAGGTATGGCGCAATTTCATAAGCTTAAAATTCAAGATATTTATAAGGAAACCGATGATACTTCTGTCATCACTTTCGAAGTGCCCTTGCCTTTGCGCGAAAGTTTCAAGTTTCGTCAAGGCCAACATTTAACTCTAAAAGCCGATATTGGTGGCGAAGATGTGCGTCGGTCTTATTCTTTGTGTTCGAGCCCTAGTGACGTCCAATGGCAAGTGGCGGTGAAATTGATTCCGGGTGGTAAATTCTCAACCTACATCAATAATGAATTAAAAGTGAATGATATCATGGAAGTCATGGTTCCTAGCGGAACCTTTGGTGTGGAGGTAAATGCCCAAAAACCTAAAAACTACTTATTTTTTGCTGCCGGAAGTGGCATTACGCCTATCCTGTCCATGATAAAAGCGCATTTGGCTGCGGAAGCAAACGCAACTTGTAAACTCTTTTACGTTAACAAAACAGCAAAATCTATTATCTTTAAGGAAGAACTGGAGCAACTTAGAAACAAATACTTTGGCAGACTTGAAATCTATTATTTCTTAACCAAGGAACGCCGAGATATCGAACTGTTCAACGGGCGTTTTAACGACGAGAAAATGCAGGTATTGACAAAAACCTTTATCGATATTCCAGATACGAGTGAAGTCTTTCTTTGTGGTCCCGAAAAAATGGTAACTTATGTAAGTGATTATTTAGTGAATGCGGGCTTGCCAAAAGAATTGGTGCATTTTGAATTATTTGTAACCGGACTTTCAGATGAAGACATCAAACGTGCCGAGCGATTGGAGCAACAGAGTGTAGAAGGTGTGGAAATCACCATTGTTGATGGCGGAAAGGAATTTTCATTCACCATGACCAAAGCATACGACAATATTTTAGACGCAGCTTTGGGGGCTGGAGCCGATTTGCCATTCGCTTGTAAAGGTGGGGTTTGTAGCACTTGCAAATGCCGAGTAGTGGAAGGTGTGGTAGAAATGAAGATAAACTATGCTTTAGATGATAAGGAAGTCGCGCAAAACCTGGTCTTAAGCTGTCAATCTGTGCCAACAACCCAAAGAGTGGTCGTTGATTTTGATGTCTGAGCGTTCCTGCAACTGCAGAAGTGTCATGCTGCACTTGAAGTGAAATCTTGAATAGTTTAAAAAGAAAAATAAAGTTCAACTCGCTAAAGGCGACATGCCAATAGCCAAAAGCTAAAAAAATGAGTGAAGAACAAATAAAAAACTTAGAAGCACAATTTGAGGCGCGTATAGCACGCGACGAAAAAATCGAACCAAAGGATTGGATGCCCGAGAAATACCGTAAAACGCATATTCGGCAAATGTCACAACACGCCCATTCTGAAATTGTTGGCATGCTTCCGGAAGGCAATTGGATTACAAGAGCACCATCTTTACGTCGTAAGGTAGCGTTGTTGGCAAAAGTTCAAGATGAAGCGGGCCATGGGTTGTACTTATATTCTGCTTGTGAGACCTTGGGCATTTCAAGAGACGAAATGTACGAGCAATTGCATACGGGTAAAGCAAAATACTCTTCCATTTTTAACTACCCAACCATAACGTGGGCCGATATGGGTGCCATTGGCTGGTTAGTGGATGGAGCAGCCATCATCAACCAAGTGCCTTTGTGCAATACGTCCTTTGGTCCTTATGGCAGGGCAATGATACGGGTATGTAAGGAAGAAAGTTTTCACCAAAGACAGGGTTATGAAATTATGCTGAAACTGTGCAATGGCACAGCAGAACAAAAGGAAATGGCACAAGATGCGCTTAACCGTTGGTGGTGGCCAAGTTTGATGATGTTGGGGCCAACGGATGCCGAATCTATTCACACAGAGCAATCCATGAAATGGAAATTGAAGCGGAAATCCAATGATGAGCTCCGTCAGCAGTTTATAGATCAAACCGTGCCACAGGCAGATATTTTGGGGATAACCGTGCCAGATCCAGATTTAAAATGGAATGAAGCGAAACAGAGTTATGATTTCGGAGACATTAATTGGGATGAATTCTGGCAAGTCGTAAAAGGTCATGGCCCCATGAATAAAGAACGAATGAAAGCGCGAGTGGATGCTTGGGACGAAGGTGAATGGGTGAGAGATGCAGCCATGGCGCACGCCGAAAAGAAACACGAGAAAAAAGAAAAACTAGCAGTTTAAATATACATGATATTGAAGTCACATTTGGAATTGAGTCGCATTCAATTTCAAGTTTGGTTCATTTTCAACTTAATTCATAAATTTATGGCAACAAAAAACTGGCCACTTTGGGAAATCTTCGTAAGGAGTAAAAACGGACTAGAACATCGACATTTCGGTAGTCTCCACGCAGCAGATGCTGAAATGGCTCTTGAAAATGCACGTGATGTGTATACAAGACGAAATGAAGGGGTGAGCATTTGGGTGGTAGAATCAATAAACATTACAGCATCCAATCCAGATCATAATGGGGAACTGTTTGAGCCTGCCCAAGATAAAGTCTACCGTCATCCCACATTTTACGATCTGCCAGACGATGTCAAACACATGTAAAACGATTAACGATTGAAGGATCAATAACCGAGATTGGAAGAGTTCAAAAGTGAGCATTCACAACTCTACAATCAATTTTAATCATATCATAATGAATACGAACCTGTATCAATACATTCTTGGCATCGCAGACAATAGCCTTATTCTTGGCCAGCGCCTTGGAGAGCTCTGTGGACATGGCCCTACCCTTGAAACAGATATCGCTTGCACCAATATTTCGTTGGATTTGTTTGGTCAAGTACGCAGTTACTACCAATATGCAGCAAAAGTGGCAGGAGATGGAAGAACCGAAGACGATATTGCCATGCTTCGTAAGGAACGTGACTATGTGAACGTATTGTTGGTTGAACAACCAAATACCAATTTTGCATATACCATGGCACGCCAGTTTTTGTTCGATGTCTATCATTTGCTACTTTTACAAGACTTACAAAAAAGTAAAGATTTAACACTCTCTGCCATAGCCACAAAATCGATAAAAGAGGTAAGTTACCACCAACGTTTTTCATCAGATTGGATAAAACGTTTAGGAGATGGCACTCCAGAAAGCAATCAGAAAACCCAGGAAGCCATCGATTCACTTTGGACGTATACTGATGAATTATTTCATCAAACCGAAGCAGATAAAGCAATGGTTGCAGAAGGAATTGGCGTAGACGTTACAGCATTAAAAACCAATTATTACACCAAAGTAAATGCAGTGTTAGAAGCTGCCACGCTAAAAATTCCAGAATCCAAATATTTCCAAAAAGGAGGAAAAGAAGGCATTCACACAGAGCATTTAGGATATCTGCTAAGCGAGTTACAATACATGCAGCGTACCTATCCTAATATGGAATGGTAACCAATACCTGCGAAATCGAAAATTTACGAACGCAATTAAAGAAAATAAAAATCAGTAAATCATTCAGGAATCTTATAAAGGAGAAGTCGAATAAACTAATGTCATTCAAAGCAAAGCGAAGAATCTCATAATTAATACATGACCACAACAGAACAAAATATAGACGAAATTTTAATTCCTATTCTGGAAGAAGTTTCCGATCCCGAAATTCCCGTGCTTTCCATTATGGATATGGGGGTCGTACGTGCTGCTGTTATCGAAAATGGTGTGGTAAAGGTCGAAATCACACCAACGTATAGCGGTTGTCCAGCAATGGATGTTATTGGAGACGATATTAAAAGTGCTTTAAAAGATGCTGGCTATATTTCAGAAATAGAATTGATTTTACACCCCGCTTGGACCACCGATTGGATTACACCAAGAGGTCGAAAAGCATTAGAAGATTACGGAATCGCTGCACCTTTAGATGCGGAAGCCGATAAAGATGTATTGCTTAAAGGGAAACGCATTGTGAAATGTACAAACTGTGGCTCCCAAAACACACGATTAGTAAGTCAGTTTGGTTCTACAGCTTGTAAGGCACAATTTCAGTGCAATGATTGCCAAGAACCGTTCGATTATTTCAAATGTTTAAAGTAACAAGGTCATTACAAACGAAGTGAAGGAAGCTCATCAAAAGATCAAAACGTTCTGTGATCGAGCAATAACTATAAAATAAATCATGACAGAAAGCATTTTGCTTAAAATAGAAAACAAAGTAGCAACCATCACGCTCAATAGACCAGAAGTCTTCAACAGTTTCAATCGTGAAATGGCATTGAAACTTCAGGCTGTTTTAGACGCTTGTGAAAAAAATCCTGAAGTGAGAGCCATCGTTCTTACAGGAAACGGAAAAGCATTTTGTGCAGGACAAGATTTAAAAGAGGTGACATCACCAGAATTAAATCCCGGATTCAAAAAAATATTGGAAGAACATTACAATCCCATAATCACCAGAATTAGAAACATTAATAAACCAATTGTTGGGGCCATTAATGGGGGGGCAGCGGGCGCTGGAGCAAACATAGCCTTGGCTTGCGATATTGTTGTTGCTCATGAAAAAGTAAGTTTCATTCAAGCATTTAGTTTAATCGGTTTAATTCCAGATAGTGCTGGCACTTACTTTTTGCCAAGATTGATCGGTTTTCAAAAAGCATTGGCATTGGCCATGTTGGGCGATAAAATTTCAGCCGAGGAGGCTGAGAAAATGGGGATGATTTACAAAGCAGTTTCAGTTGAAAATTTTGAGGAAGAAGTCGAAACGCTCGCTTTAAAATTGGCCAACATGCCCACCAAGGCATTGGGACTGATCAAGGAATTATTCAATAAATCAATGACCAATACTTTAGAAGAGCAACTGGCATTAGAATCTAAATTACAAATTGAAGCAGCACACACAGCAGATTATGCCGAAGGTGTCGCTGCATTTATTGAAAAACGGAAACCAAATTTTAAGGGAAATTAAAGTACTGTCCCTTATATATGGTTTTAATAACCTATTAGCATTAAAAGTAAAGTTTAACTAAAAAGTTTCTTCCCCTTGGGAAGACGGAAGATGGGAATAAAAGTAGGAATCATAGGCGGAGGAACCATGGGCTCTGGCATTGCGCAAGTTGCTGCAACTTCGGGATGTAAAGTGAAATTGTACGATACCAATCCCGCTGCTTTGGAGAAAGCTAAGGCAAGTCTTGAAAAAATACTATTGCGTTTAATTGAAAAAGGTAGAATCGATGTTTCAGAAAAAGAAAGCATCCAAGCCAACTTGTCCTATGTTGCTGATTTAAAGGATTTGTCAGATTCTGATTTAACTATTGAAGCGATTGTTGAAAACTTAGCAATCAAGAAAAAAGTATTTTCAGAATTAGAAAGCTATGTTTCTGAAGACTGCATCATCGCATCAAACACCTCCAGTTTGTCGATAGCGTCTATCGCTGCATCACTTCAAAAACCAGAACGCTGTGTAGGCATTCATTTTTTCAATCCGGCACCACTTATGAAATTGGTAGAGGTCATCCCAGCCATTCAAACCTCAAAAGCGGTTTTAGAAAAATCAATACAAACCATTTCCCATTGGAAAAAGGTAGTAGCAGTAGCCAAAGATACCCCGGGTTTTATTGTAAACAGAGTCGCAAGACCTTTTTATGGAGAAGCCTTAAGAATTTATGAAGAGGGGATTGCAGATTTCCAAACCATAGATACCGCAATGAAAAATATAGGAGGTTTTAAAATGGGACCTTTTGAATTGATGGATTTTATTGGAAACGATGTTAACTATACTGTAACCGAAACCGTTTTTGAAGCATTTTATTTCGACCCAAGATACAAGCCCGCATTTACACAAAAGCGTTTTGCGGAAGCAGGCTATTTAGGTAGAAAATCAGGAAGAGGTTATTACAATTATGACGAAAACGGTCGAATCGCCATGCCAAACAAAGTGAAGGAATCTCATGATGAAAATGTATCACTAAAAATAGTCAACAGAGTAGTGGTGATGCTCATTAACGAAGCAGCAGACGCGTTGTTTTTCAATATAGCTTCTGCAGAAGATATAGACAATGCCATGACCAAAGGGGTTAACTATCCAAAAGGCTTATTGGCTTGGGCCAATGAAAAGGGCATTGACTGGTGCGTTTCAGCATTAGATAATTTGTACAACGAATATCACGAAGATAGATACCGTTGCAGTCCTTTATTGCGTAAAATGAATAGAGAAAATGAAACGTTTTTTAATTGAAGTTTTATTCCTAAAGTAGTAAAGGCGTCTATTATAAGTTGTCCAAGTCTTTCGTCCTCGCAATAAAAATTAAAATATGAACGGAGAAAAAATACCCTATAAAATGCTAAGTCAAGACGCTTATAGCTCTTGGTTGGGCATTAAAATTCTTGAGTGCAAAATAGGACGATGTAAAGTAGGCATGACCATCAGAAAGGACATGCTCAATAGCATGAACAAAGCCCATGGCGGAATTAGCTATTCACTTGCCGATACTGCGTTCGGGTTTGCAGCCAACACCCACGGAAAATATGCAGTTTCAATTGAAACGAGCATTAATCATATTGAAGCATTAAACGAAGGGGACTATATTGTGGCAGAATCAGTTATTGAAACTGTGAAAAATAAATTGGGTTTCAATATTATTGAAGTCAAACGAGATAACGAAATCGTGGCACTGTTTAAAGGGGTGGTGTACAGAACTCAAAAAGAGTGGGAATAATTAGTTAATTTATAAGGGGATAAACAAAAAAACCAACAAATTATGAAATGGCAAGGTAGAAGAAAAAGTGGTAACGTAGAAGACCGTCGTGGTATGGGTAGCAAAGGTAAGCTTGTGGCAGGTGGTGGTTTGGTAGCAGTGGTGGTTATTTTACTGCAGCTATTTGGCGGTGAAACAGGCCAGCAGTTGGCACCTATGGTCGAGCAATTGGGCAATGGGCAATCTTCTCAGCAAGTTGAGCAAAGGGAGCTCACAAGCCAAGAAAAGCAAATGGGCAATTTTATGGCGACAGTATTGGGTGATACCGAAGACGTCTGGACCGATATTTTTAGACAAAATAATTTGGGCACTTACAAAAAGCCTAAGATGGTATTGTTTACCGATGCGGTGAGTACGGGTTGTGGCAATGCAAGTTCTGCTTCAGGTCCGTTTTATTGTCCGGCAGACCAAAAATTATATATGGATTTGGCGTTTTTTGATGAGCTCAAAACACGTTTTGGTGCCAAAGGAGGCGATTTTGCGATTGCATATGTCACTGCCCATGAAATTGGACATCACATCCAGACCTTGCTGGGCACATCAAATAAAGTGAGACAGTTGCAGCAACAAACCAATGCAACGGGAGCCAATCAGCTTTCCGTGGCACAAGAACTCCAAGCCGATTTCTATGCGGGCGTTTGGGCAAATCACAACAAACAATATTTGGAAGCTGGGGATATTGAAGAAGCCATGAGTGCAGCAAAAGCTGTGGGTGATGACGCAATTCAAAAAAGAACGCGAGGTAATGTGTCACCAGATAGTTTTACACATGGTACTTCAAAACAGCGCATGCAGTGGTTTATGAAAGGCTACAACACAGGGGATATTCGAAATGGAGATACCTTTTCTGCGCTAATAAATTGATTGCAGTAGGAAGTGAAGGCTAAGTTGTTAAAACGAGGTGTTTGAATCAAGCTCAATAAATATTTATTATCGGCAAGGTTTTAAAAATCATGTAGGTATAAGATAAAGACAAATAGTAACTAAAATAAAACCTTTTCTTAGGAAAAGGGACAGGCATAGCAATGAAAGACGCATACATTATAGATGGTATTAGAACACCTATTGGCAATTACAAAGGCACGCTGTCGGCAGTACGAACCGACGATTTAGCAGCTTTGGTCATCGCCGAAATTGTGAAACGAAATCCAAACATTCCAAAAGACGCTTATGACGATGTAATTATGGGCTGCGCCAACCAAGCAGGCGAAGACAATCGCAATGTGGCGCGCATGGCTTTGCTTTTGGCGGGCTTGCCTTTTACCGTGCCAGGTGAAACCGTAAACCGCTTATGCAGTTCGGGCTTATCCGCAATCATTCACGCCAATCGTGCCATAAAAGCAGGAGATGGCGATGTGTTTATCTCTGGAGGTGTAGAGAATATGACCCGCGGACCGTACGTGATGTCAAAACCTGCAACTGGTTTTGGTGGTGATTCAAAAATGTATGATTCCACCTTCGGCTGGCGTTTCATCAATCCAAAAATGGAAAAATTGTACGGCACCGATGGCATGGGAACCACTGCAGAAAACCTAGTGGAACAGTATAATATTTCAAGGGAAGACCAAGACAAGTTTGCGCATTGGAGCCAAATGAAAGCGACCAAAGCACAGGAAAACGGTCGCTTGGCACAGGAAATCATGACGGTTGAAATTCCGCAACGTAAAAAGGAACCCCTCAAATTTTCAAAAGACGAGTTTGTAAAACCAACCACCTCACTGGAGATATTGGGAAAATTACGACCAGCATTTAAAAAAGAAGGTGGAAGCGTCACCGCAGGAAATTCTTCAGGATTAAATGATGGTGCAGCAGCGACGATCATCGCTTCCGAAGACGCTATAAAAAAATACAACCTCACCCCCTTAGCGCGCATTGTAAGTTCAGCAGTAGCAGGTGTCGAGCCAAGAATCATGGGCATCGGGCCCGTGTACGCCTCACAAAAAGCCTTAAAAAAAGCAGGGCTCACCCTTGACGATATGGACATCATAGAAATCAACGAAGCCTTTGCAGCCCAAGTATTGGCTTGCACGCGAGAGTTGGGATTGGCCGATAATGATCCCAGGCTCAACCCAAACGGTGGCGCCATAGCCATTGGTCATCCGCTAGGGGTTACCGGTGCCCGCGTGGCGTATTCGGCTGCATTGGAATTAAAAGCGCAAAACAAGCGTTATGCGCTCGTTACAATGTGTATCGGCGTAGGGCAAGGTTATGCAGCCATAATTGAAAATGTGACCCCATAGCATAGTTTGGGCGTTACCACAAGGGTCGCGCTTTCACTACTCGCTTCCCGACGAAAAGTCGGGAGAGCTCAAACAAACCGTTCAATCGCTAACGCAAAGCCCACGTTTAAAGATGAAAACCGGTTTCGATTGTGATCAGGATTGTACAGAGAACACTAAAAAATAAAGTTCCGTTCTAACGGAAACGACAACTAAATTTAGCGATGAGAAAGATAGAACATTACGTCACCGGAAACTGGACCACAGGAAATGAAGAGGGAGCCCCAATCCTTGATGCTGTTACTGGAGAAGCATTTACCAGCATCGCCATTGAAGGTTTGGATATTCCAGAAATTCTCAATTACGGAAGAACCATAGGAGGCGAGACACTTCGCAAAATGACCTTTCAAGAACGGGGTAACATGCTCAAAAGCTTAGCGCTCTATTTAACCAAGCGCAAAGAAGAGTTCTACGAACTTAGTTACCGCACGGGCGCCACTCGAAGAGACAGCTGGGTTGATATTGAAGGGGGTTTTGGAAATCTTTTTGCCAATGCTTCACTCAGAAAACTGTTCCCCAACCAACCGTATCATGTCGAGGGCGAGCCTATCGATTTGTCTCGAGGTGGTCGATTTATGGCGCACCACATCATGGTGCCAAAAAAGGGGGTGGCGGTTCATATCAATGCCTTTAACTTTCCGGTTTGGGGCATGTTGGAGAAATGCGCGGTCAACTGGATGGCAGGAGTGCCCGCAGTGGTTTTACCAGCACCTTCATCGTCGTATTTGGCTGAAGCTGTGGCGAGAACCATTATTGCTTCTGGCATCCTTCCGGAAGGAGCGCTGCAAATTATTAACGGGACGGTTAAAAACATATTGGATACTGTAGAATCCCAAGATGTGGTCACCTTTACAGGTTCAGCAAAAACGGGAAGATTATTAAAGGCGCATCCCAGATTGATTCAAGAATCCGTCCCGTTTACTATGGAAGCCGATTCATTAAATGCTTCTATCTTAGGCAACGACGCTGTTCCAGGAACACCAGAATTTGATTTATTTATAAAGGAAGTTCGAAATGAGATGACCTCCAAATGCGGACAAAAATGTACAGCGATTAGACGGGTTATCGCTCCAGAAAATTTGGTCGAAGTGGTTCAAATCGCTCTAGGCAAGGCCTTAGATAAAGTAACCATTGGCGATCCCAGATTAAAGGAAGTTAGAATGGGTTCCTTAGTGAGTCACCAACAAGTGCAAGCAGTTCGAGATTCAGTAAACGATTTGGCAAAAGAAGCCCAGGTGGTGTATGGCAATCTAGATACCATTGACACCATTGGAGCCGATGCCAAAAAAGGCGCTTTTATAAGTCCAATTTTATTGAGAGCAGATCATCCCTTTCAAAACTCAATTATTCACGAACGTGAAGCTTTTGGTCCGGTGAGTACCATTATGCCTTATAAAACACTCGACGAGGCCATTCAATTGGCACAAATGGGCAAAGGCTCTTTGGTGTCTTCAATTGCCACAAACGACGATAAAATTGCTAAGGAGTACGTCATTAATGCAGCAAGTCACCACGGAAGGATATTGGTGCTCAATCGCGAAAGTGCTAAAGAAAGCACAGGTCACGGTTCGCCATTGCCTTATTTGGTACACGGTGGTCCAGGACGCGCTGGCGGAGGCGAAGAGATGGGCGGTATGCGTGGTATTAAGCATTATTTGCAACGCACAGCCATTCAAGGTTCGCCAAGTACCATTACAGAAATTACTGGCATTTATCAGCAAAATGCCAAGTATAAGGAAGCAGAGCAACATCCATTTAAATACCATTGGGAAGATATTGAGCCCGGGATGTCACTAAAAACACACAACCGAACATTTACTGATACCGACATCATCAATTTTGCCAACCTCACTTGGGATCATTTTTATGCGCATACCGATATCACATCGCTAGACGGAAGCATTTTTGAACATAGAACCGCACACGGTTATTTTATCATTTCTGCAGCAGCGGGATTGTTTGTGTACCCCAATAAAGGACCGGTAGCTGCCAACTACGGACTCGAAGAATGCCGATTCTTACGCCCCTTGTACCATAACGATACGGTTTATGTGCGCTTGACCTGCAAACAAAAAGTAGATAGAGATGTGGCCTCTGCGGAACATCCTAGCGGCATTGTCAAATGGTACGTTGAGGTATTTGATGTTAAAGACGATGAAAAAGTGGCTTTCGCTACCATATTGACCATGGTGCAAAAAAAACAAACCACCTTTGTGGAATGGACTTCGGAAAAAATCGATGCAGGTCTTAAAAAACTTTCCGAAGATAAAAAACCTCAATGGGGCATCATGACCCCGCAGCACATGATTGAGCATTTGGAATATACCTATAAAATTATTTCTGGAGAGATTCAGGATTTTGAAGTGGCCACCCCTGAAAAGTATTTGGAAAAAGTACACCATAGCCTTTATAATTACGATAAATTCCCGAAAAATACTAATTTTCCGATGCTTGAAAAAGACACATTGGATAAGCTGAGACATCCAGATTTAGCTACAGCCATTGAGAAATTCAAAGCCCAAAGGGAAAACTATTTAAACTATTTTAAAGAAAACCCTGATGCCAAGCTGAAAAATTTGGTATTTGGTGAACTAAACAGATACGAATCCTACTTGTTGGAACGTAAGCACCTTACGCACCATTTTGAACAATTCGGATTGATATAATTATTAAAAACGGTTATTCCAGACGACGTGCCACCCTATTTTAAAAAGATGGCCACGTCCTTTGACCACGAAACGCTAAAAGAATATAGAATGAGTAATCCATACGTAAAATTAGATATAGAAAATGAAGTCGCCTACTTGGAATTCTTCCATCCTGCCCACAATTCCTTGCCTGGTGAGGTGTTGGCAAAATTAGCACATACCATTACGGAAGCAGGGAAAAATGATTCCATAAAAGTTATCGTTCTTAAAAGTGGAGGCGATAGGACTTTTTGTGCGGGTGCTAGTTTTAAAGAGTTAATAAACATCAATGATGCAGCGACCGGAAAGGTTTTCTTTTCGGGCTTTGCCAATGTGATCAATGCCATGCGAAAATGCCCAAAATTCATCATTGGTCGAATTCAAGGCAAAACTGTGGGCGGTGGTGTTGGTCTTGCTGCTTCTACCGATTATTGTATGGCCACCAAATTTGCAGCCATTAAGTTGAGCGAACTAAACATTGGCATTGGTCCGTTTGTAGTAGGTCCAGCAATAGAACGTAAGATGGGGCTCAGTGCCATGTCACAAATTGCCATCGATGCCAATTCATTTTACCCTGCCGAATGGGCCAAACAAAAAGGACTGTTTACTCAAGTTTATGAAAGTACCGAGGCGTTGGACGCAGCAGTAAGGGAAACCGCCGAGCAGCTTTGCACTTACAATACAGAGGCCATGTTAGAGATGAAAAAAGTATTCTGGAAAGGCACGGGCGATTGGGATGCTTTATTGGCCGAACGGGCAGAAACTAGCGGTCGTTTGGTACTTTCAGAATTCACAAAGGAGAAATTGAAAGGGTTTAAATAAACGGTCAAACTGGACGAAGTGAAGCTTACTATTTCTAAACGCACAATATCCTTTGTTTGACTTAATAAAATAATCAACCATTATGATCTATAGCTTCAAAAACTACATTCCCGTCGTTCACGAATCAAGTTTCGTGCACCCTTTGGCTGCAGTTACGGGAAATGTCATTATTGGTAAAAACTGTTACATCGGTCCAGGGGCAGCGATTCGTGGCGATTGGGGACAAATTATTTTGGAAGATGGCGTTAATGTGCAAGAGAATTGTACCGTGCACATGTTTCCGGGAAAGTCCATTACTTTAAAAGAAAGTGCACACGTTGGTCACGGAGCCATCATTCATGGCGCAAATTTGGGTAGAAACTGTATGATTGGTATGAATTCCGTTATTATGGACGATGCTGGAATTGGCGACGAAAGTATCGTTGGTGCGATGGCATTTGTAAAAGCAGAAACTAAAATTCCGAAGAGAAGTCTGGTCGTTGGTAATCCAGCTAAAGTGATAAAAGAAGTTTCAGATGAAATGATTGCCTGGAAAACCAAAGGTACGCAACTGTACCAACAATTACCTGCAGACTGCCACGATAGTTTAAGAGCGGTCGAGCCTTTAAGGGAAGTGCCAGATACCATGAAAATTCAAGAAGATGTGTATAAAACACTTCGTGATTTTATGAAAAAGTGAAATAGAAACATCATGCCGAGCGTAGTGAAGGAATCTTTTTAAAAGGATTGCAATAGCCTTCGTCCTCGCCATGACAAGATAAACGTTTATATGCCGAAGTTCGAATTAAAAATGCCCAAAATGGGCGAAAGCATAACCGAAGGAACCATCATCAATTGGCTCGTCAACGAAGGCGATTCTTTTGAAGAAGGCGATATTATTCTGGAAGTAGCCACAGATAAGGTAGATAATGAAGTGCCTGCACCAGCTTCCGGAACCTTATTAAAAATTCTATGTCAAGCTAAAGATGTGGTGCCTGTTGGAGACGTTATGGCGCTTCTAGATGTTTCAGAAGAAGCAAAACAACAAAAAGATCCTGTCATCCCGACCGAAGCGAAGGCATCTCCGCAAGAAAGAAAAAGAGTTCCCAAATCAAAAGCAGCTCAATCGCCTGCAGTTTCCAAAGCATTTTCAGTAAATAACACAAACACCTTCTTTTCCCCCTTAATTATAAAAATAGCTAAAGCGCATCATATCAGTTTTGAAGAATTGGCGCGTATTCCTGCAACAGGAAATGAAGGCAGATTGCGCAAAAGCGATGTATTTCACTATATAGAAGAAGGACGACCATTTAAGTTTGCACAACCCGTTGCGGAAAACGATCCAACTGCTTACCGCATTCCGCAATTAAAATTTGATAAAGGCAAGGGAAAGCTCATTAAAATGGATCGCATGCGCCAAATGATCGCAGATCACATGGTCTATTCCAAACATACCTCACCGCACGTCACTGCTTATGTTGAGGCAGACTTAACCAATATGGTAAATTGGAGAAATGCCAATAAACTGGCGTTTCAAGAAAAATATGGGGAGCGTTTAACCTTTACTCCATTATTTGTGGAAGCAGTGGCAAAAGCAGTTAAGGATTTTCCTAATATCAATGCTTCGGTAGATGGTGATACGATTATAGTAAAAGAAACTATCAATATAGGCATGGCAACTGCATTGCCTAGCGGAAATCTCATAGTACCCGTGGTAAGGCATGCAGATACCAAAGATTTAAAAACGCTGGCAGCAAACGTCAACGAATTGGCGGGCAAAGCGAGAGAAAACAATCTGTCAGGAGACGATATTAAAGGAAGTACCTTTACCATTTCCAACGTAGGAACCTTTGGTAGCGTTATGGGAACCCCCATTATTAACCAACCGGAAGTTGCTATTTTAGCTTTGGGAATCATCAAAAAACGACCAGAAGTCATTGCAACCGAAAAAGGGGATGAAATTGCCATTCGTAGCATGATGTACTTATCCTTATCCTTTGATCACCGGGTGGTAGATGGTTTTTTGGGCGGTAGCTTTGTGCGCAGGGTTGCCGATTATTTTGAGCAATTCGATGTAAATAGAACCTTATAATGCGTGCCTGTATCGGTAGGAGTTTCCAAAACAAGTTAAAACGCCATTCTATGGACTTTTAATATATTTATTTCTAAACAGCCCTCACCGGTTTTTAAAACTTCAGAGGGTTGAAAGAACAATTAAATTCGTGTATTCGTGTCAAAACAAACCATAAAATTAAGTAAAGACATTCTTAAAAAAGGATTTTCAAAATTATGTACAGCAAAAGCGATGGCAGAGCTGTACGAGGCTAATTTTAAGCAAGTTTCAAAGTATGTACATGCCACTTCTAGAGGTCATGAAGCCATTCAAATTGCTTTGGGCTTGCAATTGTTGCCTCAGGATTATGCATTTCCGTATTATAGGGATGATGCCATGTTGCTCTCTTTCGGGTTGGAGCCCTATGATTTAATGTTGCAATTATTGGCTAAAAAAGACGATCCATTTTCTGCGGGAAGAACCTATTATTCGCATCCTAGTTTAAGGGATGCCGATAAACCCAAAATTCCGCACCAATCATCGGCAACTGGGATGCAGACTATTCCTGCAACAGGAGTGGCAATGGGCATGCAGTACAAGGAATTGCAGGGATTAGATGATAAAACACTTAAAGAGTTACCATTTGTGGTCTGTTCTTTAGGAGATGCCTCGGTAACCGAAGGGGAAATTGCAGAAGCCTTCCAGATGGCAGCTTTAAAACAAATGCCAATTTTGTATTTGGTACAAGATAATGGGTGGGACATTTCAGCTAATGCAGCCGAAACGAGAGCACAAAATGCATTTGACTATGCCAAGGGCTTTAAAGGGTTGGAAGCAATTAGTATTGATGGCGCCAACTTTACGGAAAGTTACCAGGCTTTGGAAAAGGTTATAAAAACGATTCGGGAAGAACGCAGACCATTTTTGGTTCATGCCAAGGTTCCGTTGTTGAACCATCACACCTCTGGGGTTCGTATGGAATGGTACCGTGATGATTTGGAAGAAGCAAAATCCCGAGACCCTTATCCGGTGTTGAAGCAACAACTTTTGGACAACGGATTTTCAGAAAATGAGATTCAAGACCTTGATAATTCCGCGAAAGCGAAAGTAAAAACTGATTTTGAAAACGCTTTAAAAGCCGACGAGCCTCAACCGGAGGATTTGTTTACCAACGACTTTGCGCCAACGCCAATTACTGAAGAAAAAGGTGAGCGAGCTCCCAAAGGCGCCGAAAAAGTAGTGATGGTAGATTGCGCCTTATTCGCGGTGGAAGAGTTGATGAAAAAGCACAAGGAATGTTTACTGTACGGACAAGATGTTGGTGCACGCTTGGGCGGTGTGTTTAGAGAAGCTGCGACCTTGGCGCAAAAATTTGGAGACGATCGCGTGTTTAACACCCCCATTCAAGAAGCCTTTATTGTAGGTTCCACCGTGGGGATGAGCGCTGTGGGCTTAAAGCCAATTGTAGAAGTGCAATTTGCCGATTATATTTGGCCAGGACTCAATCAATTATTTACCGAAGTAAGTCGCAGTTGTTATTTGTCAAACGGAAAGTGGCCCGTAAGCATGATTCTTCGGGTTCCCATTGGCGCTTATGGCAGTGGCGGGCCTTATCATTCGTCTTCTGTAGAAAGTGTCATCACCAATATTCGAGGCATAAAAATTGCTTACCCCAGTAACGGTGCCGATTTAAAAGGCTTATTGAAAGCTGCGTATTACGACCCAAATCCTGTGGTAATTTTAGAGCATAAAGGTCTATATTGGTCTAAAGTTCCTGGAACCAAGGGCGCCACCTCAATTGAACCTTCGGAAGATTATGTGCTTCCATTTGGTAAGGCTTGGGTATTACAAGAAATCTGGAAACAGGAGGACGTAGAAACCATAACGATTGTTACGTATGGCATGGGCGTGCATTGGGCGTACAATGCTTCGGGCGAGATGAACCTGCGCAAACAAATTGAAATTATCGATTTGCGCACCTTATTTCCATTGGATGAGGCCACGATAATGTCTTCCGTAAAGAAAACCGGAAAGTGTCTAGTGGTCACGGAAGAACCGTCCAACAATAGTTTTGCGAGAGCTTTGGCAGGGAAAATTCAGGAAGAATGCTTTAAATATTTGGATGCACCCGTTATGACTCTTGGGAGTGAAAACATGCCTGCCATTCCGTTAAATTCAGTTTTGGAAGAAACGATGATCCCTTCCACTGAAAAAGTTAAAGTAGCGATTGAAAAGTTGATGAACTACTAATTTTGTTGGAATCGCTGCTTTAAATTGTCAAAATTCGTATATTGAACCATTAATCCATTATATCGAATCATGAAAAAACAATTCCTTTTATTAAGTTTTGCAGTGGTGCTTTTTTTAGGAAGCCAAGCCACGTTTGCACAGTCAGACCCTGCGAGTCAAAATCAAGCGTACAGTTCTGAATTAACGCCAAAAATAAGAACGATCAAGGTTATTGAAACGTTTTCAAGACGTATAAATGTGACCGTGGAGCAAAAACAAGCCATCCAAACACTTTTCAATGATAACCAAGCAAAATTTGCAGCGGTAGCAGGCATCGAGGATAAGGCCGAACGCATTGATAAAGAAGTGACTATGAATTCTTATATCGATGAGCAACTTAAAGCGATTTTGACTAAGACTCAATTTGAAATGTACTTACGCAGTAAGATGTAATTGCTTTAAGCTATAAGTTAAAAAGGCGATTTGAAGTGTATCTTAACTTCAAATCGCCTTTTTTTTTACTTACATCTTATATTCGGAAAGGGGCTTTGGAAAGCGCTCAGGATCTGCTGCCAAATGGTATCTGGGATCGTCAATGGCTTCTTCTATCACTTCCTTAAACTTAGGGCTCGCCTTGTAGAGTAATACTTTGCAATCTTCACTCAAATGCTTCAGCGTGATGGTTTTGCCTTCAGCCTCATATTTATTTACCAAATTGAAGATGGCCTCAATGGCAGAATGATCGCTCACACGCGATTCTACAAAATCTATTTCCACATGTTGCGGATCGTTTTTGACATCAAACTTGGCGTTGAAGTTTTGTATAGATCCAAAAAATAGTGGTCCCCATATTTCATAAATCTTAGTACCGTCTTCTTTTACACGTTTGCGGGCTCTAATCATTGTGGCGTTTTTCCATGCAAATACAAGCGCAGATAATATGACCCCAATAAATACCGCAATGGCAAGATCGAATATAACCGTTACTGCAGAGACCACTACAAGCACCACTGCATCTGCCTTCGGAATTTTTCCAAGAATTCTAAAACTAGACCAAGCAAAGGTTTCAATAACCATCATAAACATGACACCTACTAATGCAGCAATAGGGACTTGTTCGATATATTGAGCGGTAAATAGTATAAACGTTAATAAGGTTAGTGCCATCATAATGCCCGATAAACGACCCCGACCTCCAGCATTGATGTTGATTACGGTTTGACCTATCATACCGCAACCCCCAGTGCCTCCAAACAAACCACTTACAATATTTCCGGCGCCTTGTGCTACACATTCTCTGTTTCCGTTGCCTCGCGTTTCAGTGAGTTCATCCACCAAGTTCATAGTCATTAAAGACTCAATAAGTCCTACTGAGGCTGCTAAAAAAGCGTAAGGAAGAATAAATTTTAAGGTGTCTAAATTGAAAGGTAAATTGTGCCAAAGTTCTGTGTTTGGGGTTGGGAATTCGCCTTTTAAACCTTCACCCCCGCCCTCAATAATGTACGAGCCAACGGTACTAACATCTAAACCACTAAAAACAACAACGCCAGTGGTCACCAGAATTGCAGTTAATGCAGCTGGGATTTTTTTAGTCAATTTAGGGAGTAACCAAATAATGGCCATCGTGAGTCCTACGAGCCCAAGCATAATGTATAGTTCTGAGCCATACATTGGAATGTCTATATATTTTTTTAAGCCATCGGCACCCACTTCCAATTCTTTGTGTGAGAACATGCGAACTTGCGCCATAAAAATAACAATGGCCAATCCGTTTACAAAGCCCATCATGACGGAATGTGGGATGAGACGCACAAAACGTCCCAATTTAAAAGCGCCCGCTGCGATTTGAATTAAGCCCATCACTACCACCGCTGCCAATAAATAAAAATAGCCCATGTTGTCAACGGGAGAGTCAAATAGCATTCCCTTGGCATGGCCTTCCGAAATAAGATTAACAAAAATAACTGCAACAGCACCTGCAGCTCCAGATATTAATCCTGGACGACCTCCAAAAACAGCAGTTATTAATCCCACAATGAATGCACCAGACAAAGCCACCAACGGGTCTATTTGTGCGACAAACGCAAAAGCAACCACCTCAGGAATCATTGCTAATGAGACGGTAATCCCAGCAAGAATATCATTTTTCGGGTTTTGAGTGAAGTTATTTCGGGTTTTTTCGCCTAGCGTCATAATTACGGGTCTTTAAAAGTCGGCAAAGATACGCTTTTAGAAAGGAACACCTAAAAAGGCATAAAAAAAGCAGCGCCATTCAAATGGCACTGCTTTTTTTAAAGTCTTTTTAAGGTTCTATTCAGTCATCCCGGGAGGGTATTTTTCCATCATTTTTGAAACAAACTCCTTGATGCGTTCGTCCTTTTTATCCATATTACTAGGCAGATAGCCTGTACCCATACCTTGCCATACCAATTCTTTTTTAGTGTTGTCTATGAAATCTATAAACAGGGTGCCTTCGGTACTTGTAGAAACGGAAGGTTGATTGTTCCAGCCCCAGCCCCATCCAGGACCATATCCGTAGCCATAACCGCCCCAACCCCAAGCGCCATTGCCCCATGAATTGTTATAAACATCGACCCGTTGTTGGGATTTTGTAAAAATGCTTACCAACATATCGGGGTTTTCGGATTTGGTAAAACCTTTAGCCATCAACTCCGCTTCAATAGCACGCAATATTCTACGCTTGTCTAAATCACTAATTTCTGCCTTATCGATGCCTGTCTTAAAAAAAGCGAACGTTTTGTAGTTATTAAATTCCACTTTTTTATCATAGTCTGCAGCCACTTTAACAGAGCTGCAGGAGGTAATGATCAATGCAATCATCGCCACTGGTAATAGTTTGATTAATTTTCTCATAGCTTATTTTTTTTTGAATTGTTATAACGCGTCTAATAACGTATCATCTACCGTATTGGGAAGCGTCACCTTTAAAAGAGGCTCTCGCGCCATGGCACGTTTAATGGCAAAAATAGCAGGCTCATTTCTTGCCCAACTTCGTCTGGAAATGCCATTATTAACGTCCCAAAATAACATAGATTTCAAGCGTCGTTCTGCATCTTTACTACCATCAAGAACCATACCAAAGCCACCGTTGATTACTTCGCCCCAGCCAACGCCACCACCATTATGAATGCTTACCCAAGTAGCTCCTCTAAAACTATCTCCAATCACATTTTGAATTGCCATATCTGCGGTAAATCGAGATCCATCGTAAATATTACTGGTTTCTCGATAAGGGGAGTCGGTACCAGAAACATCGTGATGGTCTCTACCTAAGATGACCGTACTAATTTCGGAATTTTTTATGGCATTATTGAACGCTTCTGCAATTTTTAAGCGTCCTTCTGCATCGGCATATAAAATACGTGCCTGCGAACCAACGACCAATTTGTTTTCTTGGGCACCTTTGATCCATTGAATGTTATCGGTCATTTGCTGCTGAATTTCTTCCGGAGAATTTTTTTTGATTTCCTCTAAAACCTCACAGGCAATGGCATCGGTTTTGGCAAGGTCTTCTGGTTTTCCTGAAGCACAGACCCATCGAAAAGGTCCAAATCCATAATCAAAACACATAGGTCCCATAATATCCTGCACATAAGATGGATACCTGAAATCGATGGCGTTCTCTGCCATAATATCTGCATTCGCCCTGGATGCTTCCAAAAGAAAAGCATTTCCATAATCAAAAAAATAGGTGCCCTTGGCAGTATGCTTATTGATAGCTGCTACCTGCCGACGCAAACTTTTCTGCACCTTCGTTTTAAATTCATCAGGATCATTTGCCATCATGCTGTTGGCCTCATCAAAAGAAAGGCCTACAGGATAATAGCCACCTGCCCACGGGTTGTGTAACGAGGTCTGGTCACTGCCTATATCAATATGTAGGTTTGCTTTTTCAAAGGCTTCCCAAACCTCCACAATATTACCGAGATAGGCCAACGAAACAGTTTCCTTATTGGTTTTGGCTTTATTGACTCGGGTCACTAAACTGCTGATATGGGTAATTTTTTCATCAATCCAACCTTGATCTAAACGTACTTGGGTTATTTTCGGGTTTACTTCTGCACAAACAGTGATGCAGCCTGCGATGTTTCCTGCTTTGGGTTGCGCACCAGACATACCGCCTAAACCAGAGGTTAAAAAAAGATGGCCTTTTGGTTCTTTTTTTATTTTTCTGAAAGCATTTAAAACCGTGATGGTCGTACCATGAACAATGCCTTGCGGACCAATGTACATATAGCTGCCTGCAGTCATTTGACCATATTGCGTGACGCCGAGCGCATTAAATTTTTCCCAATCATCTGGCTTGGAGTAATTGGGAATCATCATGCCATTAGTAACAACCACCCTCGGGGCATCTTTGTGGCTAGGAAACAATCCCAAGGGATGTCCGGAATACACCGCCAGGGTTTGTTCTTCAGTCATTTCGGATAAATACTGCATCGTCAATCGATATTGTGCCCAATTTTGAAAAACCGCTCCGTTGCCTCCATAGGTAATCAATTCGTTAGGATGCTGTGCCACAGCTGGATCAAGATTGTTTTGAATCATCAACATAATCGCAGCCGCCTGTTTTGATTTTGCAGGATATGCGTCTATGGGTCTGGCGTACATTTTATAATCGGGTTGCAATCGGTACATATAAATCCTTCCGTAGTGGTCCAATTCCTTTTTGAATTCGGGTAATAGGATTTCATGTTGTGCTTTTTCAAAATAGCGAAGTGCATTTCTTAAGGCGAGTTTTTCTTCTTCCGAAGTTAAGATGGCCTTGCGTTTGGGAGCGTGATTTATGGAAGCGTCAAAAGGCTTGGCATCGGGCAAACGTTGGGGAATGCCTTCTAGTATTTGATCTTTAAATGTTGATGTTTGCATTAGTCGGTCTTAAGTGTGTTCTTATTAAATCCATAAGGGCAGTGACGACAACCGCTCTCGCAGCAATACCCTCGTTTGAGATGATATTGCGCTGTAAAACAGCGGTAACCTTCGGGTGTGAGATAAAAATCGCCTTCTTCTAATGGAATGATTTTTTTCATATCACAAAGATAATGTAAATTCGAAGGAATTTTATTTAGAGTTTATGAAGCTGGTCATTTCAAGATTTTTGGTTCCAAAAGGATACTTGGGGATGGCAATCTTTCCATTTATTTTCTTAAAGCATAAGAATTTACAGTCTAATGGTGTCTTTATTAATCACGAACGAATTCATCTTAGGCAGCAGATGGAGCTTTTTGTACTCCCCTTTTTTGTGCTGTATGGTATTGAGTTTGTAATACGATTGATTTTACTTCGGAATTGGGCCAAAGCGTACAAACGGATATCTTTCGAACGCGAAGCTTATGCAAATGAAGGCAATTTTGGGTATTTAAGGTCAAGATCTTTCTGGGCATTTGTAAAGTATTTGTAGCGTGTAGAGAACTTTTAATAAAATAGGATACACACAGCCCCGCTGGTTATTGTTAATTTTGCGGTTGGAATGGGTGTGATTTAATAAAGAGATGAGGAAATAACCAAATGCAAGACTTTAAAGAGGCCAATAATATTAAGATTAGTGAAGCGCTATACTTAAAACCGGAGTATTTGATCCACCCGCAAGTATCGGGTAACAAATACCGGAAGCTGAAGTACAATCTCATCGAGGCAAAACGACTTCGTAAAAGTACGCTCCTAACTTTTGGTGGCGCATTCTCCAATCATATTGCTGCAGTTGCTGCTATAGGGCAACAAGAAGGCTTTAAAACCATTGGGATTATTAGAGGTGAGGAACTAGTGGACAAAGTAGCGACAAACCCTACGCTTGCTTTTGCCAAAAACTGCGGAATGCATTTAATATTCATTTCCAGGGAGGAGTTCCGCCATAAAAATGAGGCTAACTTTTTAGACCACTTAAAGGCGGAATATGGGGATCATTATCTCTTGCCCGAAGGGGGCACAAATGAATTGGCCATAAAGGGTTGTGAAGAGATCTTAACTAAAGGGGATGCCCAATTTGATTATATCTGTTGCGCGGTTGGTACGGGAGGCACCATTGCTGGATTGATTAACTCTGCATTGCCCCATCAAAAAGTTCTCGGTTTTCCTGCCCTAAAAGGCGATTTTTTAACAGAAGAAATCACTAAATTTGCAAATTCAAATCGCTGGGAATTAATTAAGGCCTATCATTTTGGAGGCTACGGAAAAGTAAGTGCGGAATTAATTGCGTTTATGAATCATTTCAAACGCGCACATCAACTTCCTTTAGACCCAATTTATACAGGCAAAATGCTGTTCGGAATTGCAGATTTGATGCAACAAGGCTTTTTTCCGAAGACCTCAAAAATATTGGTCATCCACACTGGTGGCTTGCAAGGTATTGAAGGCATGAATTTAAGATTAAAACAACAAAACAAGCCTTTGATCGTTTAAAAATAGAAATGAAAAAACTACTTATAATTTTACTTTTAGGTCTATGTGTGGTGAGTTGTGGCTCCAAAAAACGCATCGTGACCAAAAAGCGTAAATCGCAGCCTAAAACTGAAAAGGTTGTTATTGCACCTGCAAAAAAACCACTTGAACATAAAGAGGAACCATCACCAGAAGCACCAAAATTGCCTAAAAAGGTGTATGCCAATGCCACGGAAGAATACATTGCAAATTTTAGTGATATTGCCATGATTGAGATGCGGAAGTACAAAATACCAGCAAGCATTACTTTGGCACAAGGCATCTTGGAGTCGGGATCGGGTAGAGAGCGCCTTTCGGTGGAAGCAAATAATCACTTCGGAATTAAATGTCATGGTTGGGAAGGTGATAAAATCTATCATGATGATGATCGCGATCAAGAATGTTTCCGAAAATACGATAACGCCATAACTTCTTTTGAAGATCATTCTGCGTTTTTGACCTCGCGTGGGCGTTATTCAAAATTATTCGATTTAAGGCACGACGATTATAAAGGCTGGGCGAAAGGCTTGCGTGCTGCGGGTTATGCCACCGATAGAAAATATCCAGACAAATTAATTAGTTTGATAGAGCGTTATAATTTGTATGAGTATGACGATGTGGTTTTAGAGCGCAAACGTGAGATCATGACCACTTCCAATTTAAGCCATGAAGTGGTAAAGGGCGATACCTTATACGGACTTTCAAAACGCTATAATACCAGTGTTGAAGAGCTCAAACGACTTAATAAAATGAACACCAATGACCTTAGTTTAGGTCAGATATTGATTATAAAATAAAAGATATGTTATACCAACGTAGTAGTGCGTTATTTAAGGAAGCGGAAACAGTAATTCCAGGCGGTGTAAACTCTCCCGTAAGAGCTTTTAGGGCAGTGGGCGGGACCCCTATCTTTGCTAAATCGGCAAAGGGGGCATATGTTTATGACGAAGATGGCAATCGCTTTATAGATTACATAAGTTCTTGGGGGCCTATGCTTTTAGGTCATGCTTATGAACCAGTTGTTAATGCAGTCATTGAGAAGGCCAAAGCTGGAACTTCTTTTGGGATGCCTACCGAAATAGAAACCAAAATCGCCAAATTGGCGGTGGCGATGGTGCCAAATGTTGATAAAATTAGATTTGTAAATTCTGGCACTGAAGCGTGCATGAGTGCAGTACGGTTGGCAAGAGGCTTTACCGGGCGAGACAAAATCATCAAGTTTGCGGGTTGTTATCACGGGCACAGTGATTCCTTTTTGATAGAGGCGGGCAGTGGCGCAGTGACTTTTGGAAGTCCGAACAGTCCAGGAGTGACCAAAAATACCGCGAAAGACACGTTAATGGCGACTTTCAATAAAATAGAGAGTGTAGAAGCACTCGTTGCAGCCAATTCCAACGAAATTGCCTGCATTATTATCGAGCCTGTTGCGGGCAATATGGGCTGCATTCCGCCTACAAATGATTTTTTGCAACAGTTAAGAACACTTTGTAATGCGCATAACATCTTATTGGTTTTTGATGAGGTGATGACCGGTTTCCGATTGGCAAAAGGTGGGGTTCAAGAAGTTTACAACATAAATGCCGATATCGTTTGCTTCGGAAAAGTGATAGGTGGCGGGTTGCCCGTTGGTGCATTTGCAGCGCGAAATGAAATTATGCAACATTTGGCACCCTTAGGAAGTGTTTACCAAGCAGGCACGTTAAGCGGGAATCCCTTGGCAATGGCTGCAGGTTTGGCGATGTTGGAATCTATTGATCAAGACCAAGCGCTTTTTGTGAGACTTGCGGAAAAGACTGCTTATTTGCATAAAGGTTGCGCGGAAGCCTTAAAAAAACACAACATTCCAAATTGTATTAATAGAGTGGGATCAATGATTTCCATTCATTTTACCAATGCGGAAGTTGTCGATTTTAAATCGGCTGCTCTTGGCAATAATGAACGCTTCAAACAATTTTTTCACGGGATGTTGAACGAAGGGATTTATCTACCGCCCTCGGCTTTTGAAAGTTGGTTTTTAAACGATGCTTTATCTTACGAAGATTTAGCCACCACCATAAAAGCAGTAGACAAAGTAGCTGCGACCCTCTAGTCTCGAAAAATTATAAATAAAAAAAGTCAGGCAGAAACGCATTGAGTTTCTGCCTGACTTTTTTAAGGGTATGAGAACGTGTTAAGACGCTCTATATTTTTTGATATAGATTTCAAACTGTTCTTTGGTTAAAATTCTTTTCAACTGCGCATCAAGAGCGGTATTGATTTTTGTCAAGCGTTCCGCATTTTTTTCAAGACTGTTTTCAATCCTTTGATAGGTGAATTCATATTGCTTGTAGGCCTCAAAAACATCATCCATTTTAGAGTCATCCAGTTTGACCGCCTCCTGGAGGAGTTTTGTCTTTTGACTGGCAGCACTATCGATGTCTATCTGATTTTGAGCAGACATGTTTTGAGTGCTAAAAGTCAATGCTAAGGCAAACAAAAAGAGGGTAAAGTATTTTTTCATGACAATGGTTTAATTTTTTACAAAGCACTAAAATAATACTTTTTAGCATAAAAAAAGCATTGATCAATAAAATCAATGCTTTGGAGCTAGAATAATTGGAGGCACCAAAAGGTCTAATTAGGGTTTTTTAGTGCCTTTTTTGTGATGTTTTCGCCCGTCTCTTTTTTCTAATTGCGCTTCCCATTTGGTATATTGGGTCTCATTTAAGATCGATTTCATTTTTGCTTTCATTTCGATTTTGCGATCCATACGCGCCATTTTCATTTTTTGACGCTCTTCTTTTGTAGGCTTAACAGCATCCATTTTCTCTTTCATTTCCTTGTAGGCCTTTATTTTTTCTTTGTTCACTTTGGCTTCTTCGAGGAAAAGTGTTTTAACTTCTTCTTGTTGCGCAGCAGTTAGATCTAGAGCCAAGGTCATTTTTTTAGTCTGCATGGAGGCCATATCTTCTGCGGAAAGATTTTGCATTCTCTCGGCTCTTTGTTTCCGATCCCCTCTCATGTTGTCTTGGGCAAAAGTTTGTAAGCCTACGAAGGCGATTGCAATTAAAATTAATTTTTTCATAATGGTTTCTATTTTGAAGTTATTGATGCCTTTAGGACATCAATTAAGTGCTTTGGTTTAATGAAGTAGCATCTTTTAACGCTAATTTGTGAATTTATAGCATTTGCCTTGTACCCATATATAAATAGTTTGTGCCGACTTTACCAAACCCATCGTTGTTTGATAAAAGGGCGGTCGTCTCCAGTTTGCTTTCTAGCCAGAAATAAAAACTCATCACAAATTAGCCCCAATTGGTTAAAATTGTTGCTGATTTAAATTTGGCAGATGATTGCGTGCTTAAAAAATGCTAAATTTAACATCTTATAAAATTTTATACTCATGAATAAGATACTTAGGTTTATTGGTGCATTTTGGGGCGCAAAAAAAATTGGTGGTGGTAAATGTGGCTGTATTGGTGCCATTGTGGTTTTCGCAATTCTCTATTGGTTATTGGGCTACGTCTTTAATTAGTCATAATTACCGTTGAGGTGGGGTATTCTTTTTAAGAATAGTATAATAAATGGCATTAGAACTGGCGTGGAATTGTGGTTAAGAGCATCGGTGTGTTCCTAATTCGGAGGCTTAAGCAGCGAACCAGAATACAACATTTTGATGCTTAAAACTTTGTGTTTACAGAAATAGGTTTATTTTTGATTCCAAGATCCCCTAAAAAATCGGAATGCCTACTAAGCTTATTCTACTGTTTTGCTGTGTCTTTGCCTCAACAACTTCTGCAAAGGCACAAGACAAATCCATGTACCAATCCCTTTTGATTCCTTCAGAACTTAAGGAAAACGCCAATGCTATTATTAGACTCAACGAGACTCAAGTTCACTTAACATCCTCTAGTGAGATGGTCGTTCGGGTTAGACGCATCATAACCGTTTTAAATTCTAACGGAAATAAGCATGTGGATGCCTTTGTTCATTATGATGACGGTTTGGATATTAATGCGTTGGAAGTTTTGGTCTATGACGCTTTTGGAAAAGAAATTAAAAAGATTCGAAAGCGGGATTTTAAAGATGTGAGTGCGGTAAGTGGCGGAACGCTCTATTCAGATTCTAGAGTCAAGTATTTAGACTATACCGCGATAAATTATCCTTACACCATTGAATTCACTTATGAAACTGAAACCAATAACACCGCATTTATACCTTGGTTTTACCCGTTGCAGGATTATAATTTAAGTATTCAAAAAAGCACGTACTCTCTATACAATCCCGCTCATTTGAAAGTACGCTATAAACCAATTAATTGTAAGGCTTATCATGTTACTGAAGATCACAAACTGAGTGATTATAATTTTGCTGTTGAAAACATTCTGGCCATTAGAGAAGAAGATCACAGCCCCTTATTATCGCAACTGGTGCCCAAAGTGATGTTTGCCACCACAAACTTTAATTTGGAAGGCGTTGCAGGAACAGTCGAAGACTGGAGTGATTTTGGTAAATGGATGTATAAAGATTTACTCGTTGGTGCTCAAGAGCTTCCGGAGCAAACTATTTCTGAAGTCAATGCACTAATTAAAAATTGTTCAACTCCCATTGAAAAAGCAAAAAAGATTTACCAATACGTTCAAGATAGAACCAGATACATAAGCGTGCAGGTGGGCATTGGTGGTTGGAAACCCTTTAGTGCTTCCGAAGTGGACCGCTTGAGTTATGGCGATTGTAAGGCGCTCACCAATTACACCATGGCCTTATTGAATGCTGTGGGTGTAGAATCGTACTACACGGTGGTTTTTTCTGGGGATTCCCAAAGAAATATTGAAAACGACTTTGCATCCATTCAAGGCGACCACGTAATTTTGAACATTCCAAATGATGGGGAACCGGTGTGGTTGGAGTGTACCAGTCAAAAATTGCCCTTCGGTTTTATTGGGGATTTTACAGATAATCGTGACGTGTTAGTGGTGAAACCCAATGGAGGTGAAATTCAACATACTAAAAAATATACCACCGAAGAAAATACCCAAACCAGCAAAAGCACATGTAAAATCGCATCCGATGGCAGTATAGACGTCAACTTGAATATGGTCTCAAAGGGCATTCAATATGATGATAAGTATATTCTAGACACCGCAATCGATCGAGATTTAGATATGGCCTACAAACAACGTTGGTCCTATATCAATAACATCGCTATTGCCAATTTTGAGATAAACAATGATAAAGAAACCGTCGCATTTAATGAGCATATCGCTTTCACAGCCAGCACTTATGCCAACATTGTTGGCGACCGCATGTTGGTGATTTTGAATACGGTAAATCGAAACACCTATGTGCCCGATCGGTACCGCAATAGAAAGTTACCCTTAAAACTTTATAGAGGTTATAAAGATGTTGATGAAATAGAGATTGCACTACCAAAAGGGTATGTGGTTGAAGCCTTGCCAGAAAACGAAAATTTAACCAGTAAGTTCGGGAGCTATAAAACGGAAATAATAAAATTAAGCGACAGCACCTTGTTATATAAGCGAGAGTTTATAATCAACGATGGTGAGTTCCCGAAAGAAGATTATAAAAAATTCAGAAATTTCTATAAAGAAATAGCCAATCAAGACCATTCTAAAATAGCACTCCTAAAAACCTACTAAACATGAAAAAATTATTTTGTATCCTCACGTTACTTTTAACAAGTTTATCCTATGCCCAAGATTATAAATTTGGAAAAGTGAGCAAAGCAGAATTAAAAGAGCAATTTAACCCAAACGACTCCTCATCAAGAGCCACATTTTTATATAAATACAGAAGAACATACTTTAATTACGTTCAGGGTGAAGGTTTTTCGCTTATTACCGAAATTCATGAACGTGTAAAAATCTATAATCAAGAAGGGTTCGATTATGCGACTAAAAAACTCTGGCTCCATGAAGAAGGTTCTTCTAGAGAGCGATATTATGGATTAAAAGCTTACACCTATAATTTAATGGATAATAAAATTGTAGAGGAAAAACTTAGAAAAGATGCGATATTCGAAAATGAAAAGTCAAAATATACCAAAGAAGTGGCGTTTACATTGCCAAATATAAAACCGGGCTGTGTCATTGAATATAAATATGAGATTCATTCCCCTTACATTTATAATGTAGATGAATTTATAGCTCAAGCTGAAGTGCCTATCAAAAAGTTATACATGAAGTTTGAATCTCCCGAATATTTCACCTACAAGCTGAATGCGAAGGGCTATTTGCGATTGGCACCCTCCTCAAGCAGCAAGAGGGGAAGTATTTATTTTCAAAATAGAGTTAGAGGTGGCGTTGGAACGAATACGACATTGCCCTCTGTGTCTCGATCTAAAACGGAATATAAAATCCAGGTGGATGAATACGACTTAGACAATGTACCTGCTTTAAGGGAGGAACCTTATGTGAATAACATCAATAATTATAGAGCCTCTGTAAAGTATGAATTGTCTTATACCAAATTCCCGTACAGTACTATAGAATATTACTCAACAACCTGGGACAATGTTGTAGAAACCATTTATAAAAGTGAAAACTTTGGAACCGAATTGAATAAATCCAATTACTTTGAAAATGATGTAGACGATTTATTGTCTAATATTTCTGAGCCTAGCGAAAAGGCAATTCTTATTTTTAACTACCTTAAGGCTCGCGTAAAATGGAATGGATACTACGGTAAATATGCCGATGGCGGTGTGCGGAAAGCCTATAAAGACCAAGTTGGTAACGTGGCCGAAATAAATTTAATGCTCACAGCCATGCTCAGGTATGCAGGCCTTAATGCCAATCCGGTTTTAGTAAGTTCTAGAAATAATGGGGTGCCATTGTTTCCTACTAGAGAAGGCTATAATTATGTCATTAGTGCTATAGAGTTGGAGGGGCAAGTGGTGCTGTTGGATGCCACTTCAAGTTATAGTTCTCCAAATATTCTGCCTTTTAGAACCTTAAATTGGGAGGGTAGAATTATTAGAGAAGATGGTAGCAGTAAAACAGTAGGGCTGTATCCCCATGTAAAAGCAGAAACAAAGGTTTACATTAATGCGAATTTAGAAGACACTGGAGCTGTTGTAGGCAAAATTAGAACTACGAGAACCAATCACGATGCCATTACGCATCGAATGGCATTGCTAGATAAAAATAGGGACGAGTTTTTGGAGGGCCTAGAAAACGATCATAATGGGATTGAGGTTTCTGAATTTGAGGTCATAAATGATGAGGTGTTATCAAAACCATTAATTACCAGCTATGCGTTTACTTCCGACAATCAATTGGAAGTTATTGGAGATAAACTGTTTGTATCCCCAATGCTCTTTTTCTCGCAAAATGAAACCCCTTTTAAACTGGAATCAAGGGAATTTCCTGTAGATTTTGGCTATCCTACGGGTGCATCCTATAATATAAACATCCAAATCCCTCAAGGGTACAAAGTAGAAAGTATTCCAGAATCTGTGGTGTTTGCACTTCCTGATAATCTCGGTACGTTTAAGTATGTGATTCAAAGTAACGAAATATCCATTCAGGTTGTTGTGAATTACGACATGAACACCCCCATAGTATCGTCTACCTATTATACCTATTTGAAAGAATTTTTTCAGGCTTTGGTAAATAAGGAAAAGGAAAAAGTGGTGTTAACCAAAACATAGAGCTCACCTTAGGAACACAACAAAAAAGCCCCGACCAAATCGGGGCTTTTTTTATTAATAGTTCTAGTGTTTTAAAACTTCATGAGCCAATCTTCTCTTTATCCATTAGGGTTTAAGATCAAATCAATGCGCTCTATGGCATCGGCAATGTGAATTTTGCTCATCGTATCTGCCCCTCGTGCGGAACGTAACGCACGCTCCAAAGTTTTTAATTCTGCTCTTACTACTGCTCTAATATCGGACTGGCTTGCGTTTACAGCGGTAGCTTTAACGTACGGACTTCTTGATCTTCCACTTTGGTCTTTGGCGGTCATTAAATAAGCCATACGGTCAATATACGCCCGTTGTAGGTTCCGCCTGTAGGTATCTATTTTTTGTCCGTTTTTCAATTCACTCCAAATGCCTTCGCGCAAATCGCCCATCATGTCGGTAAACGCATAAGCAGCGGTGCCATTAAAAGTTTCGGCTTCGGTTAAGCGTTGCATCTTGCCTAAATTCAAGATGTTATTGAGGGTGCGCTCTTGCAATCCACGAACGCGCTCCACAGAACCTGAAAATTCAATGCGATTAAAAATAGCGGTATCGATAAGCCATTCTGGAGTATCAAATAAATTATCCTGAATAAACTGCAGGGCTTCTATTTGTTTTTCCTTGGCTACAGGCGTGTAAACCGCACCTTCTTGATCGGCAGTTTTATAATTTTCATATACACCCCCAATATTGTTGGAAACGTGCCCCATGTAACGGTTAAATTGAGAGATGACGTGACCGTACATTTCACTCAGGTCGTCATAATCTTCACCGGTTTTTGTAGTCCAAGTAATTAAATTGGGTACAATGCGTTTCAAGTTTTTAATGCCATAAGCACTTGCCAGCATGGCGTCATCTCCTAAATCTTCGGTTTGAGAACTTGGATCAACCACATCACCAGCTTGTTGATGGCCAAAACGGTACATCGGGTCACCGGCATGCTTCATGATCCATTCATTTAAAATGGATTTTTCATCTTCCGCAGGGGTATCTAAAATTGGTCGGTAGCCCCAAGAAATGGCATATTTATCGTAGGTACCAATATCTGGCATCAACGCAACGCCTTCATCTCCAGGTTGAGCGATGTAATTGAATCTGGCATAATCCATAATGGAAGGCGCAGTTCCGTATTTTTTTGTGAATTCCGCATCGCGTAAATCTTCTACAGCGTACGCAACACTACTGCCCATGTTGTGCGGCAGCCCAAGCGTATGGCCCACTTCGTGAGACGAGACAAATCGAATCAAACGTCCCATGACATCTTCTCTAAATTCCGGACTTTGCGCTTCGGTATTAATCGCAGCGGTTTGCACAAAAAACCAGCCCCGCAATAAAGACATCACATTATGATACCAGTTGATGTCGCTTTCTAAAATCTCGCCAGTTCTGGGATCACTCACGTGCGGTCCATTTGCATTTGGAATTGGAGATGCCAAATAACGCACCACCGAATAGCGCACATCTTCAGGGCTCCATTCTGGATCTTCCTCGGCACTGGGGGCGTCTTTCGCAATAATGGCATCCTTAAAACCTGCAGCTTCAAAGGCCACTTGCCAATCTTCAATACCTTGTTTAATGTATTTGCGCCATTTGTAAGGTGTCGCTCGGTCAATATAATAGACGATTTGCTTTTTTGGGACTACGAGCTCACCACGCTTAAATTTCTCAAGATCCTCCTCTTTGACTTCTAGCCTCCAACGATCGAGATAAGTAAGCTCCTTACTGCGTTGTGCTTCCAAGCCATAATCGGTTTGATCACTAGTAAACCAACCCACACGCTCGTCAAAATAGCGTCGTTTCATTGGGCTGTCTGGCAACAAAATCATAGAATTGTTGATTTCTATTGAAATGCTCCCTGTGCTGGAGTTGGATGGTGGTTCTCCAGCAGCATAGGTTTTTACGTGTCTCGCCTCAATATTTCGAGGATAACTCTTTATAGCGTCAATAAAGGATTTGTCACTTTCCAAGCGGGTTACCTTAAAAGGTTTTCTTCGGAAGGATGGCAAACCAAGTGATTGCACATCTTTTTCAAACAATGGCGTTGCATCTATGACGGTGCTTGTTGAATCTTTGCTGAAGGCTTCAATAGGAAAGGTATACAGTACAGGCTCAAAATTTGAATTGACCACTGCCTCATGAATTGGCAAGGAATCGGAAGCTACAACGTTATAGGAAACCACACGCAAAATTACCTTCTTGCCCTTCTTTTGCCAGCGTAAGACTTGTTCGTTCTGTTTTCCGCCACCAAAACCCAAACCGCTTGCAGTTTTGGAAATTCTAGTCACCATTAGCATTTCACGATCAAAGAGCGAATCTGGAATTTCGTAATAGTATTTTTCGTCGAGGGTGTGAACTGTAAATAAACCCGTATCACTTTTGGCAGCTTTAGTAATGACTTTATTGTATGGTTTAGGATCGTCCTTTCCTGGTTTTTTACCAGAATCAGTTTTTGAACTAGAAGTTGCCTTTGAGCTGGCGGCTTTTTTTGTGGTATTACAAGATACCATAAAACATACTGAAACTACGCAAAGTAGTTTGATGGAAATGTGTTTCAAGATGATTGATTTTTAAATGAGCCCATGAAAATAGGGAAAGTCGTTAAGGCACGCAAATCTTCTCTAGGTTTTAGCAGATTTTAACGGGGTGAAAAAAAAGCACAATCAGTTTTGAATGTGCTTTTAAATAAAATCTTTTGTTTAGATTTATGCGATCTCTACAAATAAGCCTTCGTCGTTATTAACAACAGTCAGTACTTTTTTTGCGGTCAAACCCTTAATGGTCTTATCCCATTTTTTATTGCTTAGTCCTGAATTTGTTTTTAAGGTCTGCAATGCTATGGGAGAATTTCCTTTTAAAAGTTCAAACACTTCCTTCTCGTTTTCGCTGAGTGCCACTTGCTTTTTCTCTGGGCGCATTTGAGGGAAGAACAAAACTTCTTGAATGGATTGGTTATTCGTAAGAAACATAATCAAACGATCCATTCCAATACCCATTCCCGATGTTGGAGGCATTCCATATTCTAGGGCACGTAAAAAGTCTTCATCAATAAACTCGGTAGCTTCATCATCACCTTTTTCGGCCAATTTCAATTGGTGCTCAAAGCGTTCGCGTTGGTCTATGGGGTCGTTCAATTCAGAATAAGCGTTTGCAATCTCTTTTCCGCAAACCATAAGCTCAAAACGCTCGGTCAACTCTGGGTTATCCCGATGCTCCTTGCACAACGGACTCATTTCTTTAGGATAATCGGTAATGAATGTTGGCTGTATGTAGTTGCCTTCACATTTTTCGCCAAAAATTTCATCAATCAATTTACCCTTGCCCATGGTGTCATCGACGTCAATGTGCAGGTCTTTTGCAGCTTGACGAATTTCAGCCTCTGTTTTACCCGTAATATCAAACCCTGTAAAATGCTTGATCGAGTCGGCCATGGTAACTCTGGCATAAGGTGCCTTAAAGTCAATATGATGTTCGCCATAGGTCGCCTCTGTAGTCCCGTTTACCGCCATGGCACAATGCTCTAAAAGACGTTCGGAAAAATCCATCATCCAATTGTAGTCTTTGTAAGATACATAGATTTCCATAGCGGTAAACTCCGGATTATGGGTACGGTCCATACCTTCATTTCTGAAGTTTTTGGAAAATTCATAAACCCCATCAAATCCACCCACAATAAGACGCTTTAAATATAATTCATTGGCGATTCGCATGTACAGAGGGATGTCCAGACTATTATGATGTGTTGTAAAGGGTCTGGCAGCAGCACCTCCAGGAATGGGCTGCAAAATTGGTGTTTCAACCTCAAAGTACCCAGAACTGTTGAAAAATTCACGCATCGCATTAAAAAGTTTGGTGCGTTTTACAAATACTTCCTTCACTTTTGGGTTTACGACCAAATCGGCATAGCGTTGGCGGTAACGTTGTTCAGGATCGGTAAAGGCATCGTGGATTTTGCCATCGGCATCCACTCTGGGTTGCGGTAAAGGTTTTAAGGCCTTGCTCAATAAGGTGAAATCTTTTACCATTACTGTTTTCTCACCGACCTTAGTGGTAAAAAGCTCGCCTTCAATCCCAATAAAATCGCCGATGTCCAGCAATTTTTTGTAGATCTCGTTATATTTGGTCTTGTCGGTGCCCGTACAAATTTCGTCTCTATTAAAATAAACTTGAATACGCCCCGTACTGTCTTGAACTTCAGCAAAACTTGCCGATCCTTGGATGCGACGAGACATTAATCGGCCAGCAATGATCACCTTTTTGCCCTCCACATAATCGTTTTTAATTTGTGTGGCTGTATGATCTAGTTTAAAGGCGTCCGCTGGGTAGGGGTTAATGCCCATTGCTCTTAATTTGGTAAGTTTTTCACGTCTTACCAATTCTACTTCTGAAAGCTGCATGCTATATGTTTTTAAAGCTGCAAAATTACAGTTTTTGAAGGACTTACAAAAAGTCTTTTTTAACTAAAAAAAGACCCTCCTGATTCTGAGGTATCAGAATTTGGAAGGTCTTTCAATTCAATTTGCTATTAATCGTTTCCGTTGCAACGGTCTCCAATGGAGTTGGTCTATTTTAAATTAGCTATCGCTCTTTAAAACGTTCCCCTTGATTCTTAATATTTTATTTGCTTCGGAAGCGTTTGACATCACCGTAATTGTTTTTTTGAAAACGCCTACACGGTTTGTGGCATACTTCACGCTAATTTCTGAAGTCTCCCCCGGAAGAATCGCTGTTTTAGGGTAAGTAGGTACCGTACAGCCACAAGAGGTCTTTACCTTAGAAATCACAATGGGTGCCTCGCCAGTATTGGTAAACGTAAATATACGAACCCCATCGGCGTTTTGTTGGATGGTTCCGTAATCGATGGTTTCAGATTCGAAAGAAAGCACGCCCGTTGCAGTTTCTGCAACAGCGGTTTCAGTTTGAGCCATCATTATCCCAGTCATAAATAGACATACAATAACTAAGCTATTTTTTAAAGTTTTCATAATTAAAATGGATTTGTGGTTTATGTGGTACAAACTTGACCATAAACTTTGAAAGTTCCTAAAAATGGGGGTTGGAAATGAGTACTAGTACCAAGGTTGATATTGGTAATTATTTATTAAAAAGCGATTTAACTTCGTCTCTAGATGTCACATTTAATTTTTTATAAATGTTGTTGACGTGGGTTTTTATGGTTGAAAGACTCACGAAAAGCGAATCGGCAATGGCTTTATTGGAATACTCTTTCAGCAAAAGCTCTAACACATTTTGTTCTTGAGGCGTGAGTTGTTCTTTGGCGTCTATTTTAACGCTTTGCTTTGATTGTTTGGCGGAAAACATAAAATAAACATTGAAGAGTAGGGAGGCTGCCAATAATCCCACAACCACATACAACCAATTAAAAGATGAATTTTTTGTAGTAACCGCTGAAAGGATATACTTATCAGAATTTAATTCGGCTTCATATTGTGAGGCATAGCTGGAGTTGGGGTAGGTTGTTTTAAGGCGCTCAAGCAAATGGTCGTAATAGGGGTTGGTCTTGAGGTCTTCCATATAAAAACTATGAAAGTTGTTGCTTCGGTCTGAGAGATAGGCATAAATATAAAGTTCTGCCAAAGGTTCCTTTAAAGACTTTCCGTATGTATGAAGGGTATGGAACCATTTTTTATTGTTAAGATTTCTGTTGGCTTTGCTGCGGTATTCCGCATAATCAAACCGCATATCTTCTTTAAGCGAATCAATTTTTATAAATGCTGAGGTTTTAGGGTTGGTAGACCGTATGTTGCAAAAAACTTGATCTTCAAAACCTAACGGAAAATTAATCGAATCGCCACGTTTCGCGATAAATAGAATATCCCTGCTGTCCTCGCAATGGCCTTCAAAGTGGCTGGCATTTTGACTAAATTCCGTGCAATTGTCAACGTGTAGTTTGTAGATTTTATTGACCTGCTCCAATTGGTTGCCATGAAATTCAAAATAACCCGCAGCGTTTGAAATGGCTCTTGAAATGATTTGTTCATCATTAATACCCTCTAAGGTTCTGTAATCGTCAATTACCGACAGATATATCTCGTTGTGCCAACGCTCATTGTCTATGGTTCCTGTAAAACTATGTTGTGCGTACAGCAAATTTCCGAAGAAATAAAAGAGCGCTATGCTAAGCCAAAATTTCATGCCACTAAAC
>Ga0209309_10000381_pt1 | contig 54811 bp, 49 predicted proteins | sample COGITO_mtgs_1204_2_FD_184807 | JGI IMG/M metagenome (GOLD analysis project Ga0209309, IMG submission 184807) | Pelagic marine microbial communities from North Sea - COGITO_mtgs_120412 (SPAdes) (version 2) | ecosystem: Environmental > Aquatic > Marine > Epipelagic ... | reverse complement strand
TCAGATAATCGTTGAATAAAAAAAAGTTATGTTAAAAACCTTTATAGACAGACCCGTACTCTCTACGGTTATCTCAATAATCATAGTTATTTTGGGTGTTTTGGGCCTTACCAATCTTCCCATAACCCAGTATCCTGATATTGCACCACCAACCATTCAGGTGAGTGCTACGTATCCAGGCGCCAATGCTGAAACGGTATTGGAAAGTGTTATTATTCCCTTGGAAGAACAGATAAATGGAGTGGAGGGAATGACGTATTTAAGCTCTACCGCTACCAATAATGGAACAGCTTCCATAAGTGTTTTCTTTGATCAGGATGTAGACCCGGATATTGCTGCGGTAAATGTTCAAAACAGGGTGGCAAGGGCAAATTCATTGCTGCCACAGGCCGTAATTCAAACTGGTGTAACAACCTCAAAACAGCAAACTAGTGCTTTGATGTTTCTTTCGTTTTACAGCACTAACACGGATTATGACGACACGTTTCTTCAGAATTATTTAAAGATTAATGTAATTCCACAATTACAGAGGATCAATGGAGTGGGAGACGTAACTGTGTTCGGTGGAAAGGATTATTCCATGCGTATCTGGTTGCAACCCGAAAAATTGGCCGCTTACAGTTTAATGCCATCGGATATTACTGCTGCTTTAAGAGAACAAAGTTTGGAAGCTGCAGCCGGTTCCTTAGGTGAAAATAATGGAGAAGCTTTTACCTATACCATAAAATACCCGGGGCGTTATAAAACCGAACAACAATACAGCGATATAGTAATTAAAGCCTTAGGGAATGGTGACTTTTTAAGATTAGGTGATGTTTCTAAAATAGAACTGGGTGCACAATCGTATGCAGGTGGCTCTGTTACCAACGGATATCCCGCTGTAAACATGGGGGTTTTCCAGACCAAAGGATCCAACGCACAAGAAATTATTGATGAGGTGAAAGTACAACTGGAAGGTGTAAAAGCCGATTTACCAGAAGGGGTTACCTTTTTTATCCCTTATGACACGAATAACTTTTTGAATGCCTCTATTGAAAAGGTGGTCACTACGCTAGTGGAAGCATTTCTATTGGTGTTCCTTGTTGTCTTTATTTTCTTACAAGATTTTCGTTCTACGTTAATACCAGCAATTGCGGTTCCCGTATCGATTATAGGTACATTTTTCTTTCTCAACCTGTTTGGGTATTCCATTAACTTATTAACACTTTTTGCATTAGTATTGGCCATTGGTATTGTGGTGGATGATGCAATTGTTGTCGTCGAGGCCGTCCACGCAAAGATTGATGAAGGCCAGAAAAGTGCGAAAAAGGCCTCCCTCAAAGCCATGAATGAGATTTCAGGAGCTATTATTTCTATTACCTTGGTGATGTCTGCCGTATTTATTCCCGTAACCTTTATCAAAGGGCCAACTGGAGTGTTTTATGAGCAATTTGGAGTTACGTTAATTGTTGCTATTATCATTTCAGCTGTAAATGCATTAACATTAACACCTGCCTTATGTGCTTTGTTTTTAAAAGGACACGACGATAAACAGAATAGTAAAAAACCCGGATTTATCCAGCGTTTTTTTAACGCTTTTAACAGAGGTTTTAAAGCCACGGTAAACCGGTATGGAAGGTCAGTACACTTTCTTTATAGGAATAAATGGGTTACGGTTCTCATTTTAATTTTGGCTGTTGTTGGTATTTGGTGGTCTTCTTCCACCGTAAAAACCGGCTTTGTACCGGATGAAGACCGTGGAATTATTTTTATGAACATGGAATTGCCAGCTGGTTCTTCCATTGACAGAACCCACGAAATAAACCAGACCTTATACAGTAAAATTAAAGACCTTCCCGGAGTAAAAGGGGTTTCGGTTATTGATGGACGAAGTTTAATAAGCGGTGCCGGAAGTAATTATGGACTTGGATTTATACGATTGGACGATTGGAATGAACGGGAAGCAGATTCCCTTTCTCTCGAAGCGATGACTGGTAAATTATTTGGCATTGCCGCACAGATACCCGATGCACAGATTATTTTCTTTTCCCCTCCTAGTATTCCAGGTTTCGGTAACTCGGCTGGTGCCGAATTGAACCTATTGGATCGTTCAGGCGGTAGTTTTAAAGATCTTGATGAAGTAAATCAAGAATTTATTGGAAAGCTTTCCCAACGGCCAGAAGTACAGTATGCACAATCGTCTTTCAACACCAAATATCCGCAGTATGAAATGACGTTGAACGTTCCTTTGGCAAAAGAAGTAGGTGTTTCAGTACAAAGTATTTTTAACACACTTCAAGGCTATATAGGAAGTATCTTTGCGGCAGATTTCTCCCGTTTCGGAAAACAGTACCGTGTGTATGTACAGGCATTACCGGAGGATCGAGCAGATAAAAGTGACTTGAACAAATTGTATGTGCGTACCCAAAGTGGAGAAATGACGCCTATTACGCAATTTGTTACTTTAAAGAGAGTGTATGGACCGCAATCGGTTACACGTTTCAACCTTTTTAACTCCACGAAAGTTACCGCTGCAACAGCGCCGGGATATAGTTCTGGTGATGTTATTGCCGCTGTGGAAGAAGTAAAACAAACGCTCCCCAATAATTTTGATGTCGCCTATTCTGGGTTGACCTTGGAAGAAAAAAAGGCAGGTAATCAAACAACCACCATTTTTATTTTATCGTTGGTTTTTGTGTACTTCCTGCTCGCGGCTCAATATGAAAGCTATTTGCTTCCATTTTCGGTATTGCTGTCATTACCCGTGGGTGTGTTTGGGGCATATATAACTACCCAACTCGCCGGATTACAAAACAATATTTATTTTCAAATAGCCCTGATAATGTTGATTGGGCTGCTCGCTAAAAATGCAATTCTTATTGTTGAATTTGCCATTCAACGAAGACGAGATGGGGAATCCATACTCGATGCCGCCATCAACGGAGCCGAGGCACGTTTACGACCTATTTTAATGACTTCATTCGCCTTTATCTTTGGCCTGATGCCATTAGTACTTTCAGCTGGAGTAGGTGCTGCAGGTAACCGTTCCATTGGTACGGGGGCCGTTGGCGGGTTGCTTGTTGGTACAGTGCTCGGGGTATTTGTAATCCCTATCTTATTTATACTATTCCAGTGGCTACAGGAAAAAGTGAGCGGCGGTCCAACTGAAAAATTAGAAACCATTGAAGAAAATACAAGTGATGAATAAAAATAGATTGTACACCATAGTATTGGCAGCTAGCTTGCCGTTACTGCTCGTTTCTTGCTTTGCAGCAAAAGAGTACGAACGGCCAGAAGTAGTAAACGAAGCCAATTATCGTACCGATAACCTGCCTCAGGACAGCTTGAGCATGGCACAAGTTTCTTGGAAAGAGTTGTTTACCGACGCTCAACTTCAAAGTTATATTGAAGAAGGGCTGCAGAACAATATCGATATCCGAATTGCCATACAGCAAATTTCGGCTGCCGAAGCATATCTAAAACAAGGAAAAGCAGGTTATTTTCCAACGTTGAATGGAAATGCTACCTATACCCGACAAGAGCTTTCAGAAAATAGTCAATTTGGAGGGCAATTTTCTACTTTAGACCAATATCAAGTAAGTGGCGGTCTTTCTTGGGAAGCTGATATCTGGGGAAAAATACGAAGTAATAAACGCGCTTTTCATGCTTCCTATTTACAAACCCTTGCTGCCCATAAAGCTGTAAAAAGTAGGTTGGTGGCAAGCATTGCTTCAACATACTATCAATTATTAGCATTGGATGAGCAGATACACATTACAGAAGAAACCATTGAAACCCGAAGTAATGGTCTTGAAACCACTGAAGCACTAAAAGAAGCTGGAAATGTGACGGAAGTAGGCGTTAAACAGACCGAAGCACAATTGTATACTGCGCAAGCAATATTGATTGACTTAAAAAATGAAGCGCGATTATTGGAAAACACCATGTCTATTTTATTGGGAAGTCCTATGAAGGACATTGCTAGAGGGCAATTGGAAAACCAAGAAATCACCACACAATTAAAAACAGGCGTTCCCGCACAATTGTTGCGAAACCGCCCTGATGTAATTGCAGCGGAATACAACCTAGTCAATGCTTTTGAATTGACCAATGTAGCCCGAAGCAACTTTTATCCATCGCTTACCTTAACGGCAACTGGAGGGGTGCAAAGTTTGGATATAGATAATTTATTTAGTGCCAGCTCTTTATTTTCAACTATTACCGCTGGGTTACTGCAACCTATTATTAATGGACGAAAAATAAGAACGCAATACGAAGTATCACAAGCGCAACAAGAGCAAGCGCGATTAGACTTTAAATTTGCCATTCTAAATGCTGGCAAAGAAGTTTCAGATGCGATGTACTCCTACGAAGCCGCTACTGAAAAAATTGAGGTAAAAGAAAAAGAATATGAAGCCTATAGTCTTTCTACAGATTATTCAGAAGAATTATTGGATAACGGTCTGGCAAATTACTTAGAGGTACTGCGCGCTCGTGAAAATGCCCTTAATTCAAGTTTAGATTTAGTAAATGCAAAAAATAGCCAGCTACAATCCATTGTTGACTTTTATGAAGCCCTTGGCGGCGGCTGGCAATAAAGATTCATAGTTTTCATGATTGGTTGATTGTTGATTCCTGCCCTGTAGCAATGCAGGGCGGGAATTTTTTTAAATGAAAGTATGCAGAACGACGACAAAAAGATTATAATAAAAACACTCGAGCTGTTTAAAAAGTATGGTGTTAAGAGTGTGTCTATGGATGATATTTCTACAGCATTAGCCGTATCAAAAAAAACACTTTACACACATTTTGACAGTAAAGACCTGCTTATTGAAAAAACAATCTGTTTTATTTTTAAAGAACATTTCAATAAAATAAACCGGATTCTTGAAAAAGAAGGCTCTCCACTTCAAAAAATAATTCTTATTTATCGCTACGGAATCAACCAATTGGTATCCTACGATCCGGCTTTTTATTTTGAATTAAAAAAATATCACGTGTCTGCACACAAACATTACGAAGCATACAAAAGCGATATAATTTTTAAAACCATTTTAGGTTTATTGAAAGAAGCGCAAGAAGTTGATGAAATTAGGAAAGACGTAAATCTGAAACTATTTTGTGAAATCCACCTGTTTAAAATCGATGAGATCTTAGCAGACCCTGATTTCAACACCCAATATTCCACTCAACAAATGCTAAACCATTTGGTAATTCATAATCTACGGGGTGTTGTGGTTGAAGCTTCGTTAATTGATTAATTAGCGTAAGGGAAACCCTTTTGCTGCCCACCAAGGGTGTATTTCAATGGCTAATCTACCTGATTGTACCATAGGGTCTATATTGGCCAAACTATCTGCCATTTGTTGTGTTGGCACATTATAAATAGTAATGCCACGAATATCGCCATCATCACCAAAAGGACCCGAAATATCGGCAAAGCCTTGTTCATACATGCTACCTAAATGCGTTAAGTGCAATTGTTGAAGGCTATCGGCTTCGTCTTTATTTTGCGATCTATTGGTGCCTCGCTTTAAAAAGGCGATGTAATATTGTTGCATTAATACTGTATCGCCGCTTTTTTCATCCACATAATCAAAAATCTGATAGCCTTTATCGGTCAACTCTTTTTTAAGTTGAGCGATGGATTCGTTTTCAGCTTCCGGTGTTTCTTCTGCGTTCTCTGCGGTAGTGATTTTTTCTTCTTTTTCTTTCGGGTTGTCACAGCTACATAAAACGATCAGTAGTAAAAGAGTCGTTATTTTAATTTTCATCGTTCCAGGTTTTATAAGGTTGTTTACTTAATTGCGAATTATAATACTTTGTTTGTCCAGTAACTTCATCGCCAATCCAATTAGGGATAGTCACTGTTTCTTGTTCTTCTGAAAGCTCTACCTCAGCAACAATTAATCCTTCGTTATCCCCAAAAAATTCATCTATTTCAAAAATATGCTTCCCACTTTTCACTTCATGACGAATTTTATCGATTTTTCCAGGTTCGCAAATTTCCAACAAAGCATCAGCTTCTTCTTCAGTAATTTGCTTTTCCCATTCAAAACGGCTGGCTCCGGTTTCATTTCCCAACCCTTTTACGGTAATAAAGCCTTCGGTCCCTTTTATTCTAACGCGTACTGTTCGCTCGGGGTGCGTGTTTAAAAATCCTTGTACAATTCTCGTTTTTTTAAACGCGAGCTCTTTAAAGGCTTCGGAAGTCACTAAAAATTTTCGTTCTATTTCTTGCATTGTTTCTTCTTTATCCTACAAGCCCGCCTGCCGGACGGACAGGGTTTTTAAAATCTTGTAGGTATATTAATAGGTTTAAAGTTCTGCTATTTCTTTAATTTTCTCTGAAGTGATTCGTGTTTCAGCACATGGTTTATTCATAAGGTTTTGCATGGCTTTGGCTATGGTTTCCGGTTCAATCATTTTATATTTCTTCGGAATTAAAAAGCTAACCGTTTTTGCAAAAAACTGCGCAATCGCCTCTCCCATTCTCTTTTCATCTCGATCACCACCAATTAAGGAAGGTTGCAATATATAGGTTTCTGAAATATTTTGTTGCAATACGTCACGCTCCATTTCACCTTTTACTTTGTTGTAAAATACACTGCTTTCCGGATTTGCGCCTAAGGCTGAAATTACAATAAACGTAGAAATTGAATTTCGTTTCGCTAATGTTGCCGCCGTAACGGGAATACCATAATCTATCTTTTTATAGGTTTCTTTATCAGGTGTTTTCGATTTTGTTGTACCGATGCAACAAAAAACCACATCGCCTGTAAAGTGTTCGGTTTCTTTTTCCAATTGAAACATGTCAATTAAATACTCTTTTACTTTTGGACTTTTTACATTGCTAGAGCTCCGTGCAAATAATTTTATCGCTGAAATTGAATCGTCATCAAGTAGTCGCTGAAGCAAAATACTTCCAGTTAGACCCGTGGCTCCTAAAATAATTGCTGTTTTGCCCATAGTTATGCCCGCTAAGACGGGTATGTTTTTAATTATTACTAAACCAAAACTTTCTGTTTAATATTTCAAACTCTCACAGATTTGGTTACCATAAAGATATTAAATTTACAGTATGGAAGAAGGCCTACCCATCCGTAAGATTATCCACGTAGATATGGATGCGTTTTATGCTTCAGTAGAACAGTTAGACAATCCCAAATTACGAGGAAAAGCTATTGCTGTGGGCGGAAGTAGTGAGCGTGGCGTGGTTAGTGCCGCCAGTTACGAAGCGCGAAAATTTGGAGTGCGATCGGCCATGAGCAGTGTTTTGGCTAAAAAACTGTGTCCGCAGTTGATTTTTGTAAAAACTAATTTTGAACGGTATCGAGAGGTTTCGCAACAAATTCGCAAAATTTTTCATGAATATACCGATTTGGTAGAACCGCTCTCACTAGATGAAGCTTATTTAGATGTTTCAGAAAACAAGAAAGGGAATCCAAGTGCGACGTTAATTGCCAAAGAAATCAGGCAGAAAATTAAAGAAAAAACCGGGCTGAATGCTTCCGCAGGCATTTCACTCAACAAATTTATTGCAAAGGTTGCTAGTGACATCAACAAACCCAACGGACAAAAGACAGTTGCGCCTGAAGAGGTACTTGGGTTTTTAGAAAAGCTGGATATTAAAAAGTTTTACGGGGTTGGGAAAGTGACCAAGGAAAAAATGTATCGGCACGGCATTTATACAGGGGAAGATTTAAAATCGAAATCGTTGGAGTATTTACAAGAACACTTCGGAAAAAGTGGGGCGTATTATTATCACGTGGTTCGGGGTATTCATAACAGCGCAGTAAAACCGACGAGAACTAGAAAATCGTTAGCGGCAGAGCGTACTTTTTCAGAAAATATTTCTTCGGAAGTGTATATGATGGAGCGTCTTGAAACCATTGCCGAAGAAGTAGAAAAGCGTTTAACTAAAAGTAATGTAGCGGGAAAAACTATCACGCTTAAAATTAAATACAGCGATTTTACGTTACAAACAAGAAGCAAAACATTGCCGTTTTACATTTCAAGTAAGGCGCTAATGCTAGAAGCTGTTAAAGATTTGTTATTTCAAGAGAAAATGAAGAATTCGGTGCGATTATTGGGGATTTCTTTATCAAACCTCAACAACGAAAAAAAAGAGCAACAACCCGAACCTGAGGAAAGTATAGATGTTCAACTCAAATTTGATTTTTAAACCATGCACCAAAACTACTTGAATCTAATTAGTAATTTTAAAACCCACCTATTATGAAAAAAGTAGCTTATTCTTTGCTGGTTTTTACCGTTATCATCACGGTATTATCTTGTAAAAACGAAACGAAATCAGACGAAAATTCAAAAATTTCAGAAGAGGCAAACGAACTTGCCCTTTCTGAAAAAGAAGCTGAAACCACACCTGAATTTATGTATGTTACTGCATCAAGCGGTCTTACCTTACGGAAACACAACAACCTAAATAGTGATAAATTAGGGGTTATGCTGTACGGAACCAAAATTAAAGTCATTACTCCTGAAGATGAAGAAACGATGAATATTGGTGGTATTAAAGGCGGCATGCACCAAGTAGAATACAATCAAAAAACGGGGTATGCTTTTAATGGATATCTCTCTAAATTTTTCCCTCCGGAAGAAGATATAAAAGCCAAGATGTACGCTGAAGATTTGAAAGGAGAATTCCCAGCAGTTTCCTTTACTGAAATTAGCGGCGGAACGGCAAGTAAACCCACCAACACAGAGGTGTTGGTATTACCTACTGAAAAATGGCATGAAGCTTTTTATATTGCAGCCGAGTTGTTTGATATCCCGAAAAGTTTTGCTTTCCCCAATCCAAAAGGAAGCAACGAAGAAACCGTTTCTGAAAATAACCCTAAAAGTGGAACCTGGACAAGCCTGTTAACGGTGAACAGGAAAAATGATGTGTTAGAGAAAATTAATTATGCCTACAGTACCGAGGGCTTTAAATATAATGTGACTATTACAAAAGAAGGAAATAAAATGAAATTAGAACGCACTGAAGCAGCAGACTGATTTTTTTGAATAATTAAAAAAAGGCCCTTTAAAAAGTATTGTAAGATGTCAAACTGAATATTTTTTACTTTTTAAAGGACCTCTTTCTTTTATTTCACAAACGAAACTCGCAATGTATTCACCATTCCTTTATCTACAATAGGCATTGCGGCGAGGTTTATTAAATAATCCCCTTTAGTTACATAGCCTTGATCTTGAGCAATTCTATTAACATCATCTACGGTTTCATCGGTACTTACAAACTTATCATAGTAAAAAGCTTTTACGCCCCACAATAAATTTAGACGAGATAGAATACGTTTGTTTGAGGTAAACGCAAGAATATGTGCAGCGGGCCGCCAGGCTGAAATTTGAAAAGCGGTATAACCACTATTTGTTAACGTACAAATCGCGGTGGCATCAATTTCATTGGCCATTGTTGCCGCATGATAACATACCGATTTTGTGATGTAGCGGTTTGTTCTAACCTGTGGCGGTTCATGGGGCACTGTAATTAAATTGGAGTTTTCCACATTTTTACAAATATTGGCCATCGTTCTAATAACTTCTACCGGATATTTCCCAACGGAAGTTTCACCACTTAGCATCACCGCATCGGCACCATCCATTACTGAATTGGCCACGTCATTTACCTCTGCGCGTGTAGGCGTCAACGAAGTAATCATCGTTTCCATCATTTGGGTGGCGATAATTACTGGGATTCGGGCGCGTTTTGCCGTTAATACCAATTCTTTTTGAATAAGCGGAACTTCTTCAGCCGGTACTTCTACTCCCAAATCGCCACGAGCTACCATTAAACCATCACAATAGGCCACGATTTTATCAATATTTTGTACAGCTTCGGGTTTTTCAATTTTGGCAATAATCGGAATTTTATAATCGCAGTGTGCTTCAATAATAGCTTGTAATTCCTTTAAATCTTCCGCGTGGCGCACAAACGAAAGAGCGATCCAATCTACTTCTAGTTCTACCGCAAAAATGGCGTCTTTTTTATCTTTCGCTGTAAGTGCTGGTAATGATATATTGGTGTTGGGCAGGTTTACTCCTTTCCTGGAGCGTAACGGTCCTCCTTGAATTACTTTGGTTTTTACTTCATCTTTTCCGTTGGTTTCAACAACTTCAAACATTAATTTTCCATCATCCAATAAAATGCGTTCGCCTGCTTTTACATCTTTAGGGAACTTGTTATAATTCATATACACCCGTTCGCTGGTGCCTTCAAATTCTTTTCCGGTACAAAAAGAGATTTCGTCGCCGGGTTCAACAACTACTTCTTCTTTCATAATACCGACGCGTAATTTAGGTCCTTGCAAATCTGCTAGAATAGCTGGGGTGATTCCTAATTCTTCGCCTAACTCCCTAATCGTGGCAATACGTTCTTTTACATCTTTATATTTTGCGTGCGAAAAGTTTATACGAAACACATCCACGCCTTCCAAAATCATTTTTTTTATGATTTCTTTTTTGGTAGTAGAAGGGCCTAGTGTAGCAACTATTTTGGTTCTTTTTTGTTTCGGCATTAGTTAAAAATTAAATTATTTTTAGACTTTATGTATTCATGTTCTATGAGGTAAGAAGAAATAACAGGCTTCATTTTATTTACTTCTGAAAGTAGATTTTTTATTGAAATTTGTTCGTGTTCTGAAGTTATCTTCAAAAAATAATCTACTTTTTTATACTCCGGAATTAAATAGGTGGTTATATATTCTTCCGAAGCAGTTAATTCGAATAATCCTCCACTGGCAGTTGTATTTGCCGTGGCAGATTTACAGGTGTTAGAAATAAGATTGAATACAGTATATTTCGAGTTGTCCTTATATTCATATAAAGGAAACTGTATTTCCAATCCATCTTTTGAATACTCAAGATCGGTTCTTCTTCTTTTTAAGCGCAGCTGTAAATACTTATTAAGGTAGAACGCCATTTTATAGGCCTCTACGCCACAATGGATGGCCAATATTTGAAAATCTTCCTTAAAATCGTCCTCGAGCACTAATCTGTGTTTACCCATAGCGGATTTTAGTATAAAAATAAGGATACTTTAGGGAACTTTCGAATGGCTTAGTTTAATTCTTTGTCAATTTTTGACTGAAACTTATAATAGGCTCTTTTGGCGGCGCGTTCTTCAGCTTTCTTTTTTGAAGTACCGCGTGCCTTGGCGATGGTTTCATTTTCCAGTTGAAGTTTCACGGCAAAGTGTTTTAGTTCGTTTTTACCGGTGTCTTCATATATATGAAATTTGAAGTGCTGTTTCGATTTTTGACACCATTCAATAAACAAACTCTTATAGCTTATTATTTTACCTTCAAGACGTTCAATATCTACATACGGCTTAATGACGCGTTTGTAGATAAATTTTTCGCAGTACTTGAACCCTCTATCTAAATAAATAGCTCCCACCAAGGCTTCGAAGATATTTCCGTGGATATTACCTCCAAATTGATTTGTAGCAACAGAAGATTTTAAAAATTTAATAAGGTTTAAGTCTCTTCCTAGTTCGTTTAAATGCTCTCTACTTACCACTTTAGACCGCATTTTAGTAAGATAGCCTTCATCCCCCGAAGGAACTTCGGTAAAAAGGTGAGCTGCAATTACAGAACCCAACATGGCATCGCCCAAAAACTCTAACCGTTCATAATTTTGAGGTTGTCCTTCCGTATTTTTTTCATGTAAGGAACGGTGCGTAAAAGCTTCGTTGTATATAGAAATATCCTTTGGTTTAAAACCAAGGATTTTTTTCATCGCATAAAAAAAATCCCCGTCTGTTGTAGTACGGGAATTAAATATGTGTTTTATAGATGTCATTTATTGTTTACGCGTCCAGCTTTTTGAAAAGTACGCATGCATTATGCCCTCCAAACCCAAAGGTGTTGCTCATGGCAACTTTAATTTCGCGTTCTTGTGCTTTATTAAGGGTAAGGTTAAGGGATGAATTTATATTTTCATCCACAGTAGAATGATTAATTGTTGGGGGTACAATACTATTTTTCATCGCCAATATAGAAGCAATTGCTTCTATAGCTCCTGCCGCGCCTAATAAATGACCCGTCATGGATTTGGTAGAATTAATATTAATGTCTTTGGCATGTTCCCCAAATACTTTGGTAATTGCTTTTAATTCAGCCACATCACCTAAAGGTGTCGACGTTCCGTGTGTGTTAATGGCATCTACTTGATTAGGGCTCATCCCTGCATCGCGTAAACAATTAAGCATAACACGTTCTACACCAATACCATCTGGATGTGGAGCTGTCATATGGTAGGCGTCGCTAGACATCCCGCCACCAACAACTTCAGCATAGATTTTGGCACCGCGTTTTTTTGCGTGCTCGTATTCTTCAAGAATTAATGCGCCAGCTCCTTCACCTAATACAAATCCGTCACGTGTAGCATCAAAAGGTCTTGATGCGGTTTCTGGACTGTCATTTCGGGTGGAAAGTGCGTGCATAGCATTAAATCCGCCCATACCTGCTTTTGTTACTGCTGCTTCACTACCACCGGTTACAATGACATCGCAATGCCCCAACCTAATGTAGTTTAACGCATCAATCATCGCATTGGCAGAAGAGGCACAAGCAGAGACCGTTGTATAATTAGGCCCCATAAAGCCGTGTTTAATAGAAATATTACCAGGGGCAATATCGGCTATCATTTTAGGAATAAAGAAGGGGTTGAAACGAGGTGTTCCGTCCCCTTCTGCAAAATTTATTACCTCGTTTTGAAAGGTTTCAAGACCACCAATACCAGCGCCCCAAATAACACCTACGCGAAATTTATCAACTTCGTCTAGGTTTATCCCTGCGTCTTTAATAGCTTCATCTGAAGAAACTAAAGCATATTGTGCAAAGCGATCTAGTTTTCGTGCTTCTTTCCTATCAAAAAAATCTTCTGGCTTAAAATCTTTTAGCTCGCAAGCGAATTTAGTTTTGAACTTTTCAGCATCAAAATAAGTAATAGGACCACAACCGCCTTTCCCATTGATTAATGCTTCCCAATATTCAGGAATGTTATTACCAATAGGCGTTAGTGCTCCAAGACCTGTAACTACAACTCGCTTAAGTTCCATACGGGACTAAATTATTTAGCTTCTTCTATATATGAAACTGCTTGACCTACTGTTGCAATGTTTTCAGCTTGATCGTCTGGAATTTGAATGTCAAATTCTTTTTCGAACTCCATAATAAGTTCAACTGTATCTAGGGAATCAGCTCCTAAGTCGTTTGTAAAGCTTGCTTCGTTAACAACTTCGTTTTCATCAACTCCTAGTTTGTCTACTATAATTGCTTTTACTCTTGATGCAATGTCTGACATAATCTTTGTTTTTAAAATTTAATTAAGTGGCAAAAATAAAATTTTTTAATTTAATACACCATTTTAAACATAAAATGTGAACACCAATTTAAAACAATTTTGGGAGAAGTAAAACCCTATTACCTTACTTTTGTTATTTATTTTATATTACTTCTTGAAAACCTCATTATAATTCTGATGAAAAAACGCCTCGTTATATTCGCTTCCGGTAGTGGTACCAACACCGAAAATATAATAAAATATTTTAAACAATCTAACCTTGGTGAAGTTGTTCTTGTCTTGTCGAACAAGAAAGATGCTAAGGTACTTGAAAAGGCTAAAAAACACAATGTCAAATCGTTATATTTTAATAAGGAAGGTTTGTTTTCTGAAGAAGGCGTTTTAAAAACGCTACAAGAAAGCAAACCTGACCTCATTATTTTAGCCGGTTTTCTTTGGAAATTTCCTGAAATAATCCTGAAGGAGTTCCCTAATAAAGTGGTTAATATTCATCCGGCTTTGCTTCCAAAATATGGCGGAAAAGGAATGTATGGAAGCTATGTTCACGAAGCTATTATTGCCAATAAAGAAATCGAAACAGGCATCACAATTCATTATGTAAACCAAAATTATGATGAAGGTGCCGTTATTTTTCAAGAAAAAACGCCGCTTTCAGTTCATGAAACGCCAGAAACAGTTGCTGAAAAAGTACATGCGTTGGAATATGAATATTTCCCGAAAGTGATTGAACAAGTATTAATGTCCGAAGAAACCAAATAATGGCAAAAACCAAAAAATATTATGTAGTCTGGTTCGGGAATCCAACAGGAATTTTTCACAGCTGGAAGGAATGCAAAAAAGCCATTACCGGTGTTACCGGCGCACAATACAAGAGCTTTGAAAGTTTGAAAGAAGCTAAAGTTGCTTACAGTAAAGCGTACGCAGACTATAAAGGAAAAAACACCAAAAAGAAGAAAACACTCACCAAGGAACAGTTGGCCAAAATAGGCCAGCCAAACTTATATTCCATCGCGGTTGATGCAGCTTCTAGTGGCAACCCCGGAAAAATGGAATATCGCGGTGTGGATACGCAAACCCATAAACAATTGTTTCATCAAGGACCTTTTCAACAAGGCACCAATAACGTGGGGGAGTTTTTGGCATTGGTTCACGGGTTAGCTTATTTAAAAAAGGTCAATAGCGACCGTATTCTTTATAGTGACAGCAGAATTGCCATGGGTTGGATAAAACGAAAAAAATGTAACACTAAACTAAAGTGGGGCGTGCATAATAAAAACTTACAAGAGTTGGTTAAACGTGCTGAAGTTTGGTTGAAAGCAAATACCTATTCCACCAAAGTGGTTAAATGGGAAACCAAAGCCTGGGGCGAAATTCCGGCAGATTTCGGAAGAAAGTAATAATCAGCAATTTACACTTTGTTTAGTCTTCGTTAAAAACATATTTTTTCTAAATTATTTCGTTAAATTTGCAGCCTCAATTTAAAACCCTTTTATGAGCAAACTTGTTATTGTTGGTACCGTTGCTTTCGACGCTATTGAAACTCCTTTTGGCAAAACCGACAAAATATTAGGTGGAGCCGCTACTTATATAGGATTGGCAGCTAGCCAATTTAATGCTGATGGCGCTATTGTTTCAGTCGTAGGCGGTGATTTTCCTGAGGAATATATCGCTATGCTGAAAAACAATAATTTGGATGTTTCAGGACTTGAAATTATAAAAGAAGGAAAAACATTCTTTTGGAGCGGCAAATACCGTAACGATATGAATTCTCGTGACACCTTGGCAACCGAGTTGAATGTTCTGGAAAATTTTCAACCAAAAGTACCTTCAGCTTACAAAAATGCTGAAGTAGTCATGTTAGGAAATCTACATCCACTCGTCCAATTGAGTGTGATTGAGCAAATGGATTCACCCAAACTAATAGTACTAGACACCATGAATTTTTGGATGGATAGTGCGTTAGCTGAATTAAAACAAGTTATTAAAAAAGTAGATGTAATTACTATTAATGACGAAGAAGCTAGACAACTAACTGGAGAATATTCATTAGTGGTCGCGGCTCAAAAAATTAAGGAGATGGGGCCTAAATATGTAGTTATTAAAAAAGGAGAACACGGTGCCTTGTTATTTCATAATGAAGATATCTTTTTTGCACCCGCACTACCTTTAGAAGAAGTTTTTGATCCCACCGGAGCAGGAGATACGTTTGCAGGAGGATTTACTGGGTATTTAGCAAAAACTGCTGATTATAGTTTTGAAAACATGAAGAATGCTGTTATTTATGGTTCAACTTTAGCTTCTTTCTGTGTAGAAAAATTTGGCACAGAAAGGCTAGAGAGCCTCACCAAAAAAGAAGTACATCAGCGCTTGAAACAATTTCAAAGCCTAACACAATTTGATATAGAATTAACATAACAATACGCCCTGAATTTTCGGGGCGTTTTTAATTGAACTAATTTTTCAGAAAAATGAGCGACGCGTTAAAACACGAATGTGGAATAGCAATGGTACGATTGCTGAAACCGCTTGAATATTATAAAGAAAAGTACGGTACTGCATTTTATGGAGTAAATAAAATGTACTTGATGATGGAAAAACAGCACAACCGCGGTCAAGATGGTGCCGGTTTTGCCAGTATTAAACTCGACGTAGATCCTGGAGAACGTTATATAAGCCGAGTACGTTCTAACAAATCGCAGCCTATACAGGATATTTTTGCTCAGATTAACGGTCGTATTAATGAGGAGTTTGAAAGACATCCCGAATACAAAAACGATGTGGCTGCTCAAAAAAAGAATATCCCTTATATAGGCGAATTGCTTTTAGGGCACGTTCGATATGGAACGTTTGGGATTAACAGTGTGGAAAATGTACATCCGTTTCTTCGTCAAAACAACTGGATGCACCGGAATTTAATTATTGCCGGTAATTTCAACATGACGAACACCACCGAGCAATTCAACAATTTGATTAAACTTGGGATGCACCCCAAAGAAAAAGCCGATACCATTACTGTAATGGAAAAAATCGGTCATTTTCTAGATGAAGGTGTTCGCAAGCTTTATAAAAAATCAAAAAAAGCGGGTTTAAACAAAATGGAAGCTTCGCCTTTTATTGCTGAAAACCTTAAAATTGAAAAAATACTTAAAAAGTCGGCTAGAGATTGGGACGGTGGTTATGCCATGGCCGGAATGTTGGGTCACGGTGATGGATTTGTATTACGCGATCCTGCCGGAATACGTCCAGCCTATTATTACAAAGACGACGAAGTAATTGTAGTGGCTTCAGAAAGGCCAGCCATTCAAACTGTTTTTAATGTTCCGTTTGAAGAGATCAAAGAAGTGGAGCCAGGACACGCTATTATCTTGAAAAAAGACGGTAGTTTTTCAGAAAAAAAGATATTAGAGCCTTTAGAGCGTAAATCTTGTTCTTTTGAGCGTATTTATTTTTCCCGCGGAAGTGATGCTGAAATTTATGAAGAACGAAAAGAATTGGGTCGTTTGGTGATGCCAAAGGTTTTAAAAGAAATCAATCACGATACCGAAAATACCGTATTCTCCTTTATTCCTAATACGGCTGAAACATCGTTCTACGGAATGCTGGATGCTGCCCAAAACGAACTGAACAAACAGAAAAACGAGGCAATTTTAGAAGAAGAAGGCAATTTAACCACTGAACGGCTTCAGCAAATACAACAACATAAAATTCGCACCGAAAAAATTGCGATTAAAGACGTAAAACTACGAACCTTTATTACGGAAGATAGCAGTCGCGATGATTTGGTGGCTCACGTGTACGATGTAACATATGGTGTAGTTAAACCAACGGACAACTTGGTGATTATTGATGATAGTATTGTACGGGGAACGACGCTTAAAAAGAGTATCCTAAAAATGCTAGATCGATTAAACCCGAAACAAATTGTGGTGGTATCATCGGCTCCACAAATTCGCTACCCCGATTGTTATGGTATCGATATGGCACGTTTGGAAGGTTTAGTTGCTTTTCAAGCAGCATTAGCACTCCATAAAGAGCGCGGTACGTACGATGTTATTGAAGAAATTTACCATAAATGTAAAGAACAGCTAGACAAAGAAGATAAAGACGTAGTGAATCACGTAAAAGATTTATACGCTCCCTTTAGCGATCAAGAAGTTTCAGATAAGATTGCTGAAATTATCAGCGATGAAAATATTAAAGCGGATGTTAAATTGATTTTCCAATCGGTGGATGACTTGCACAAAGCCTGTCCTAAAAACTTAGGTGATTGGTATTTCACAGGGGATTATCCTACCGATGGCGGAAAGCGCGTGGTAAACAAAGCTTACGTTCATTTTTACGAAGGAAATCCTGAACGAGCGTATTAAACTGTTAAAAAACAGAGTAATTAGCTATAAGCATACCGTTAATCGAGTTTATAAAACAGTTCGTCCAAAAGTAGGAAAAGGCTTAGGGCAGAACTAAAAAATTAGCATATATTTGAACTATACCATAGCATAAGTAGGTTAAGTTTATGGTAAGATTTGGGGCAAAAAAAGGTGAACGCTTGTTCACCTTTTTTTATGCGCTAAATTGTGGGGTGGCGAGCTGTATTCAAGGTTTAAACATTAAATAACAAACTTTAATGCGAGCCGTTTTCACTCTCTCGTAATGCTTGTTCACCTTCTTTATGCGTTAAATTTCGGCCAGAGACAACTAACTAAAATTTTAATTTAAAATAAAAAAGCAAACGGATAGATCAATTTGCTTCCTTAGTAAATTTCTTTAAAAATTTAAATCCGCAACATTCTATGATAAGTAGAATTGCAATTAGAGCCAAACCGAACCACATAATCTCTAAAAAGACTAAAGATATTTTTGGAAGTAGCGGTATCCATTTCGGTTAGTGCATCTTCAATATCTTGGAATTTGCTGTCTAACGTATTAAGGTTTTTAACCAAGTAGCGTTTTTTCCTTTTATGGATTGATTTTTTTCCGTTTTTTTTCTTTCCAGATATTTCTTGAACTGAATATTTTACTTTTAATATATAATATTTGTTTTCATCAGTATTCATAATACAATCACTTTTATCAAACCCAAATATATGAAAAATTTAATTAGTTAACGTTAAATTTACATTAGCGTAACATTAAAGTAACATAAGTGTGTTGTTTATCAGGCAAAAAGCAAAATATATGAATTTTTAATAAATTATTCACACGATATCCTTTTTATGAAGGAAAAACCGCAGGAAAAACATCATTTTATCGAAAAAAAAAGCCTTTCGTCTAAAAAGATACGATTGAAATACTTTATAGTATATATTTGAATCATACCATAGCATAAGTAGGTTAAGTTCATGGTAGATTTGGGGCAAAAAAAGGTGAACACTTGTTCGCCTTTTTTTATGCGCTAAATCTAAGTGGGGTAGCGAGCTAAAGACAAAAAACATATGTCTAAAGAAAATTTTTTAATGCGAGCTGTTTCCCATTTTCCCTGGATCTTTCCACCTTTTTTTATGCCTCAAATCTAAATGGGGTGGCGAGCAACAGATATAACAGTAATCTCGAGAACATACAATTATCTGCGAGGCGTTTCTCATCTTCCTTGAATCTTTGCCACCTTTTTTTATGTCGCAAATCCAAATGGGGTGGCGAGTAAAAGCAAAACGGCATTCTCAAAGGACGAAGTTTTGTTACGAGCTGTTTTATAATCCCACTGAAACTGAACACGTGTTCGCTCTACTTTTTAACCCATATGGTAACTAATTGAACATTCACAAGAAGACCTTTGGCAAGACACTTCGATAAACTTAGTGCATCGCTTTAAAAAAAGATATTTAAGCTATTTCAATCTTGAATAAATGAGTATCACTTTTTGTGTAACAGACCTGACAGTCATTTCAACGGTGGGAGAAATCACACCTTACTTTTAACGATCAATTTTTTAGGCTGTGTTTTTCTATTTAAAACTAAACTATGCTATTTCTAATTTGAAGCTGGTTCGTGATCATAGCTTATGGTACGTTTTACAATCCAAGAATTATCTTTTCTTTCCCATACTATAATAAATTTAGCTTTTTCCACTTTTTTACCATCTACATAAAAATCATGCTCGCCTAACTGTACCGCTCCATAGTCCCCTAAAACATGGACGGAACTATTTACTAATTTGCGGGTAACGGAAACAGGTTTGGAGCACCGATCCTTAAAGGAAGCTACTTCAACCTCAAAAGAGGTGTTTAAGCCCGAACGATCATCATAAAACTCCAAATTTGGAGACATTATTTTTTTATAAAGCTTTAAGTCACATTTATTAAATGCAACATTAAATAGTAAACTATCCATTTTCATTATCTTTTGTTCTAAAGACCTATTCGCTTTCATTTTATCCGCTTCTTGAGAAGAAACGGAATTTGAAAATAGAACAAAAAATAGTAAGGAATAATTAAAAATTTTTAATGTCTTCATCATCTTAAATATTTTGAGCTTATCTTATTAAGACGATTAACACCTATAATTGTTACCTAATTGCTAGATTTTAATACTGTTCAACTATAACGTAAGGTTAAACCATAAAAAAATCCCACCGTTTCCAGTGGGATTTTACTTTTAATCTATAAGCTTTACTTATTTATTCTGCTCGTATCGTTTAGATACTTCTTCCCAATTAATTACATTAAAAAATGCATTCACATAATCAGGTCTGCGGTTTTGGTAGTTTAAATAATATGCGTGCTCCCAAACGTCTAATCCAAGAATTGGTTTTCCGCCACATCCTACTTCAGGCATTAACGGATTATCTTGGTTAGGTGTAGAACAAACTTCTACTTTTCCACCTTCGTGTACGCAAAGCCAAGCCCATCCAGATCCAAATTGACCTTTCGCTGCTGTAGAAAATTTCTCTTTGAAATCTTCAAAGCTTCCATACGCACTGTTAATTGCTTCGGCTAATGCTCCAGAAGGCTTTCCACCTCCGTTAGGAGACATTACTTCCCAAAACAGACTGTGATTATAAAATCCACCACCATTGTTACGAACGGCTTTATCGTCCATATCAAGGTTGTTTAAAATATTTTCAATTGTTTTTCCATCTTGGTCGGTTCCTTTAATGGCTGCATTTAATTTATTAGTGTACCCATTATGGTGTTTGTCATGATGGATTTCCATTGTTTTTGCGTCAATGTGTGGTTCTAATGCATCGAAAGCATACTGTAATTTTGGTAACTCAAAAGCCATAATTATATCGTTTTTAGTTATTTATATTTTTTTGTTATGTTCACTACCAAAGGTACATAGAACATGTTTTATAAAATGTTATAAAATTTATAAGATTTTATAACCAGATAGATTATATTGATAATTTGTGTTAATCCAAATACGTTTTGCTACTTTTAAAATAAAAACAACTTGAAGAACACCGCACCTTTTACCATTTATAATGCTGCTGCCGGAAGCGGAAAAACCTTCACCCTTGTAAAAGAGTATTTAAGCCGGTTGCTTCTTTCAAACAGTGAGGGTAGTTATAAAAATTTACTTGCCATCACCTTTACCAATAAAGCGGTTGCTGAAATGAAACAGCGTATTGTTTCAAATCTGGTTGAATTTTCAAAAGAAACCTCAATTGCGAATCCATCGGATATGATGAAACTCATCGCTTCTGAAACGGGAATGGAGGTTGAAACCATTCAAACTACTTCAACAGCAATTGTAAAACACTTATTACATCATTATTCTGCTTTTAGTGTAGAAACAATCGACCGTTTTAACCATCAATTATTACGCACGTTTGCAAGGGATTTAAAACTCTCGAGCAATTTTGAAGTGAGTTTGGACACCAACCAACTACTGGCTGAAGCCGTTGATCAATTAATTAGTAAAGCAGGGGAGAATAAAAAAATCACTAATATTCTACTGGATTTTGCGCTTGAAAAAACAGATGATGATAAATCGTGGGATATTGCCCGAGATATTACCAAAGCTTCTTCGCTACTTTTTTCTGAAAATGAAGCTAATCAAGTTGGAAAACTAAAACTACGATCGCTTGATGATTTCCTTTCGTTTAAAAAAACACTCTACAAAAACCTAGAAGACACAAAAAAAGAACTAGTTGCAGTTACCGATTCCCTTTTTGAACTATTGAACAGTAATGGTCTTGACAGATCTAGTTTTTCAAGAGGAAGTTTTTTTGATCATTTCTCAAAACTGGCAAATGGCATTACAAGCATCAATTTTGAAACTAAATGGCAAGAAAACGTCATTAATGAAGAGCCTTTATACACAAAATCTACTGATGATTCGGTTAAAGCTATAATGGATGGGTTTTCTGCGGTTTTTAAAGAAAAGTTTGAAAATAGCAAAGCTTTGTTTTTTCAGAAAATGTTACTGGAGAATATTATAAAAAATCTTACGCCGCTTTCGGTCATCAACTTGGTGCAGCAAGAAATAGAAGCCATTAAGGAAGAGAAAAACATCTTACCTATTTCAGAATTTAATTCCATTATCAATAAAGAAATAAAAAATCAGCCTGCGCCTTTTATTTATGAGCGTTTAGGTGAAAAATACCGCCATTATTTTATTGATGAATTTCAAGATACTTCAAAATTGCAGTGGGAAAATTTAATTCCGCTTGTTGAGAACGCGCTCTCCCAACAAGTTGAAAACGAAGAAGCGGGTTCCTTGTTATTAGTAGGCGACGCCAAACAATCTATTTATAGATGGCGGGGCGGGTTGCCTGAACAATTTATGGATCTCTACGGTGGCAAAACTCCTTTTGCTGTTTCAAAAGCCGAGGTAGAAAATTTAGACACCAACTACAGGAGTTGTAAAGAGATTATCACGTTCAACAATTCATTTTTTACGTTTGTTTCACAATCCTTTGGTGATGCCGGTCACACAAATTTATATACAATAGGCAATCAACAAAAACATACTAAAAAAGAGGGTGGCTACATACAAATTGAGTTTATTGAAAAGCAATCAGCCGCTGAAAAGGAAGAAACCTACGCAGAACTAGTGTTGCAAACCATAAAAGATGTAAAAGCCAGCGGTTACCAAGAACAAGATATTTGTATTTTAACCCGCCGCAAAAAAGAGGGAATTGCCTTGGGTTCATGGCTTATGGAAAACGGAATTTCAATTGTTTCTTCTGAAACATTATTGCTACAATCCTCGCCGTTGGTTCAAGGATTAATGCAAACGCTTGTCTATTCTTTACAGCCAGAAAATGAAGAAGCAAAAATAAATATGCTCGATTTTATACACGAGCAGTGTTTCATTTCAGAAGAAAAACATACATTTTTCACCCAATTTTTAAACCAATCGGCTGAAGAAGTAACGCAAACCTTCCAGCAATATAACATTGATTTTAACTCCAATTTTATACATTCGGTTTCCTTGTATGAAGCTTTTGAGTATTGCATTCGCCAATTTAAATTAGAAGCGAGTGCCGATGCATATCTCTTCGGATTTATGGATTTGGTGTACGAATTTGAACAACAGCCCTTGGCTTCAAAAACCGCTTTTTTAGACTATTGGGACACCAAAAAAGAGAAAGCCTCAGTCGCTGCTGCCGAAACCACCGGAGCCGTACAATTAATGACTATTCATAAAGCAAAAGGACTGGAATTTCCCATCGTGATATTTCCGTTTGCCGAAACCGATTTGTACAAAGAAATAGAGCCCAAAATGTGGTTTAAAGCGCCCGAAAACGATTTTGGTTTTGAAGAAACGGTAATCAATTTTAATAGTAACGTAGCCGATTACAGTGAAGATGGCGCTGAAAAGTATCAAACACGGCGAAACACCTTAGAGTTAGATAATCTAAATCTGTTGTACGTAACACTTACCAGACCGGTGGAACAACTTTATATTTTTTCAGAAAAACCAAGCAACGTAAAAGATCAGCCAAAAAACTTTAGCCAATTGTTTGTGGAGTACCTTAAACACGAAGAGCAATGGAACGATGACCAGTTGCTGTATCAATTTGGTAAAAAAACAATTAAAAAGATAGAAGATAAAGGTACTGTTACACATACGGTAGTGCCTACATACATCAATACTTCGCCAACAGGGCGTAACTTAAAAATTGTAACCAAAGAAGCGTTGCTGTGGGATACCGAAACCGAAGCTGCCATTTTAAGCGGAAACCTTTTCCACGATACGATGGCTGAAATTAAATATGAAAGTGATGCTCAAGAAGTATTGGAAAATTTAAAAAAACGATCGATTGTTTCAGAAAGTGACTTTACTATTTTAAAAGAAGCGGTTGAAGCTTTGATAAATGACGAGAAATTGAACCATTTATTTCAAGATTCAGAGAAAGTAGAAAACGAACGGGATTTAATGACTTCAGAAGGGAAAATCTTACGACCCGACCGTTTGAATTTTCATCCTGACGGAAGTGTCAGCATTATAGATTATAAAACCGGGAGTCAATCTGAAAAACATAAGATTCAAATAAACCAATATGCGGCAGCGCTTTCAGAAATGGATTTTAAGATTGCCGAAAAAATCTTGGTTTACACTTCAGAAAATGGAATACTTATAAATAAAGCCTAACTTTGTTTATTGAAAAAAATTAGACATTATGTACGGAAAAATTAAAAAACACCTGCAAGAAGAACTTCAGGAAATAAAAGACGACGGATTATTTAAAAAGGAGCGCATTATTACCTCTCCGCAGGATGCTGCTATTAAAATTTCGACAGGACAAGAAGTAATCAACTTTTGTGCTAACAACTATTTAGGGCTTTCTTCGCATCCAGATGTTATACAAGCAGCTAAAGATGCGATGGATACACATGGTTTTGGTATGTCGTCTGTTCGTTTTATTTGTGGAACGCAGGACATTCATAAAGAACTGGAACAGAAAATAGCCGATTTCTACCAAACAGAAGACACGATATTATACGCGGCTTGTTTTGATGCAAACGGTGGTATTTTTGAACCTTTGTTGACGAAGGAAGATGCGATTATTTCAGATTCATTAAACCACGCTTCTATTATAGACGGTGTTCGATTGTGTAAAGCAGCCCGATATCGCTATGAAAACAGCAATATGGATGAGCTGGAACAACAGTTGATTAAAGCCAATGAAAATGGCGCTCGTTTTAAGCTTATTGTTACCGACGGTGTATTTTCTATGGATGGTTTAGTAGCTCCATTAGATAAAATCTGTGATTTAGCCGATAAATATGACGCGTTGGTTATGATAGACGAATGTCACGCCACAGGATTTATAGGAAAAACTGGCCGTGGTACTTTGGAAGAAAAAGGTGTTATGGATCGCGTAGATATTATAACGGGTACATTAGGTAAAGCTTTAGGTGGTGCTATGGGTGGTTACACAACTGGTAAAAAGGAAATTATCGAGATGCTTCGCCAGCGATCACGTCCGTATTTATTTTCAAATTCATTAGCGCCGGCAATTGTTGGAGCTTCAATTAAAGTGTTTGACATGTTAGACACCGATACCACATTGAGAGATCGCCTACAGGAAAACACAGCATACTTTAAAAAAGGCATAAAAGGTGCAGGTTTTGATATCATTGATGGCGATTCTGCTATTGTACCGGTGATGTTACATGATGCAAAATTATCACAAGATATGGCCGATATGTTACTGGAAGAAGGTATATATGTAATCGGTTTTTTCTATCCAGTAGTGCCAAAAGGAAAAGCTAGAATTAGAGTGCAATTATCTGCGGCTCATACAAATGAACAACTAGATAAAGCCATAAACGCCTTTATTAAGGTAGGTAAAAAACTAGATATAATTAAGACTGAATAAAATAATTTTGCGAGTAAAAGGGTTTGTATTTGTGAAAATTTTAATAGATTTGACTTTGTTTATAAGTTATAACAACTTACTTTTGCTCTAATTAACACTTAAAAATTAAACAATCGAATATGAAACATCTTAACAGTTTATTAGTTGCGGCCATCCTATTTGTAGGTATTGGCGTAGCGAACGCACAAGACGAAAACAACCCTTGGGCTATTGAGATTGGTGTCAATGCTGTTGACGTCTTTCCAGTTGGTCTAGAGGATGGCCAATCAGTATCTTCTCCTAGGAGAGGTGAACTTTTTGAAGAATTTTACAATGTGAATGATCACTGGAATATCTTGCCTTCAGTATCTAAAATTGCTGTTAGCAGATATGTTGGTAGTGGTTTTACTTTTTCTGCTGTTGGTACTATCAACAGAATTGATAAAAAAGGTGATGTACGTGTAGATGACTTAAGTTACTACGGTGTAGATGGTGAAATTAAATATAGCTTTAGAGACCTTATCAACGGTCCTGGTGGATGGTTTGATCCTTCTCTTGGTGTTGGTGGTGGTTACTCTTGGATCGATGATATCGGTTTTGGTACTGCTAACGGTATAGCAGGCGTAAAAATTTGGTTCGCTGAAAACATAGCATTAAACCTACAATCAACTTATAAACATGCATTTGAAGATGACTACGGAGTTAAGCACTTCCAACATTCTGCAGGTATTGTATTTAAGTTTGGTGGAAAAGACACTGACGGTGACGGAATCTACGACCAAAATGATGAATGTCCAGAAACTCCTGGTCTTCCAGAATTCAACGGTTGTCCTGATACTGACGGTGACGGAATCGAAGACAGAAACGATGCGTGTCCAGAAACTGCTGGTTTAGCTGAATTTAACGGTTGTCCTGATACGGATGGTGACGGAATCGCTGATCCACAAGATGCTTGTCCAACTGTAGCTGGTTTAGCTGAATTAAACGGTTGTCCAGATGCTGACGGTGATGGTATCGCTGACGGTGATGATGAATGTCCAAATGAAGCAGGTCCTGCATCTAACAACGGATGTCCTTTCGAAGATAGAGATGGCGACGGTGTATTAGACAAAGATGACAAATGTCCAGATGTTGCTGGTACTGTTGCAAACAACGGATGTCCAGAAGTAACTGTTGAGGTTATTAAAGAAATCAATGAGTTTTCTAAAACAATCTTGTTCGACTATGATAAAGCATCTATTCGTCAAGAATCTTACAGTGCACTACAGAGTATTGCAGATATTATGAAAGAATATCCAAACACTGTATTCCATATTGAAGGACACACAGATAGTAGAGGTAGTGATTCTTATAACTTGAAGCTTTCTAAAGAAAGAGCAGCTTCTGTTAGAGATTACTTAACTACAATCGGAATGCCAAACAACAGATTAACTTCTGAAGGTTATGGTGAAGAAAGACCAGTTGCTACTAACAATACAGCTGCTGGAAGACAACAAAACAGACGTGTTGAAATCTCTCTTAACAAAAACAGAGATAAAATGATGGATGATAATAACTAATCGTTCATTAAATAAATAACAGAAACGCCTCCGTAAATCGGGGGCGTTTCTTATTTTTAGGGTATGCAAACATTTTTGGAAGAAACCCTATCTAGTCTACAAAAAAAACATCAAGACCTTTCTAGTCTTATCCTTATACTTCCTAGTAAACGTGCAGGGGGATTTCTTAAAAATTATCTGAGTAAGCATGCGCAGAAGACTTCTTTCTTACCCCAAATAATAAGTATTGAAGAGTTTATAGAAACGGTTTCAGGACTTTCGATAATTGATAATACAGAACTCCTTTTTAAAAGCTATCAGGTTTATTTAAATACTTCTTCTTTTTCAGAAAAAGAAAATTTCGAAAATTATAATTCGTGGGCAATTACCTTGCTCAATGATTTTAATGAGATTGATCGTTATTTAGTGAACCCAAAAAACTTCTTTACGTATTTAGGGAGCATAAAAACCATGGAGCGATGGAACTTAAAAGAAGAGAAAACTGAGCTCATTGAAAAATACCTGCAATTTTGGAATAGCCTTTTAGAACTCTATACCAACTTAAAACAAATGCTCCATAAAGAAGCAATAGCCTATCAAGGTTTGGTATATCGAGCCGCTTCAGAAAAAATTGAAACTTACATAAGCACAAATCCTAATAAAGAACACGTTTTTATAGGGTTTAATGCGCTTAACTCGGCCGAGCAACATATTATCCAACAACTATTACAAGCGGGGAATACGGACGTATATTGGGACGCTGATGAAACATTTGTAAACGATCAAAAACACAGTGCTTCCCTTTTTATTCGAAGATATTTAAAGACTTGGCCTTTTTTTGAGAATCATAAACCTTTGGGGGTATCAAACCACTTTCAGGAAAAAAAAGACATTCGCTTTATTGAAGTACAAAAAAATATCGGGCAAGCAAAATATGTGGGAGAACTATTGGCTGGGTATTCAACAGAGAAACTAAATAAAACAGCTGTGGTATTGGCCGATGAAAATTTATTAATCCCAGTACTGCACTCACTACCCAATAATGTTGATTCGGTAAATGTTACGATGGGGACGGTTCTTAAAAATTTCCCCGCAACCTTGTTTTTTGAAATTGCATTGTCACTTCATTCGGTTACTTCAGAAACTGCTTCGGAAAAAATAAAATCAATTTACTATAAAGATGTCCTTGCACTTATCAATCATCCGTTAGGAAATTCATTGTTAACTAATGCTTCGGTCATAGCGTCAAAAATCAGTGTTGAAAATAAAACCCATCTCACTATTGACGATATCCTGCAATTTTCAGATAAAGATGATGCCGAAATTGTGACGCTGTTATTCCAAGATTGGAACAACAGCAGTAAAACAGCTATTACTACTTGTTTATCGCTTTTGAATAAGTTGAAAAATGAGTTTCAGGAAAATCCAGTTGAGCGCGTCGTTTTATATCAATTATATCAGGTGTTCAGTAAAATTGAAGCACTGAACGAATCGTATTCACATTTAGATTCCGTAAAAACGGTTCAAGGCCTGTTTACCGAACTTATTGCAACCACCTCATTAGATTTTGAAGGTGATGCCTACGAAGGGGTACAAATTATGGGTGTGTTGGAAACCCGTGTACTCGATTTTGAAACTGTCATTGTTACCTCGGTAAACGAAGGTGTGTTGCCTACCGGAAAGTCGAACGCTTCGTTTATTACCTACGATTTAAAAAAGGAATTTAGTCTACCCCTTTACACCGAAAAAGACGCGATCTATACCTACCACTTTTACCATATGTTACAACGTGCAAAGGATGTTACTTTGTTATATAATAACCATTCAGAAGGTATAAACACAGGAGAAAAAAGCCGTTTTTTATTACAATTAGAAATAGAAAAGCAACGCAACCATACGCTTTCAAAAACCGTCTTGTCGCCAAAAATTACACCGACGGTACAGACGTTAAAAACCATTGAGAAAACAGATGCGGTTATGCAACGTTTGCAAGAAATCGCTGGCAAAGGTTTTTCTCCATCGGCGCTAACCAGTTACATTCGGAATCCGATTGATTTTTATTTTCAGAAAATATTGCGACTTAATGAAACCGAAGAAGTGGAAGAAACAGTGGCCGCCAATACTCTTGGTACTATCGTTCACGATACATTGGAAGAATTTTATAAACCATTAATAGGACAAATTCTTACTTCGGAAAGTTTAAAAGCGATGAAACCCAACATTGAAGGAGAGGTTGTCAAGCAATTTAAAAAAACTTTTAAAGGCGGAACCTTCAATAAAGGTAAAAACCTAATCATTTTTGAAGTCGCCAAACGCTATATCGAAAATTTTATCAACCACGAACTTTTAGAAATTGAAGCCGGTAACGAAATTAAGATCATTTCTATTGAAAACAATTTAGAGGTCGAAGTGTCCATTTCAGAATTATCATTTCCAGTGAAAATAAAAGGAAAAGTAGATCGCGTGGATGAATACAACGGACAACTACGCATCGTTGATTATAAAACCGGAAAAGTAGCTCAAGGTGATGTAGAATTAGTAGATTGGGAAGAGATAACGTTAGATTATAAATACAGTAAAGCATTTCAAGTGCTAGCATATGCGCTGATGATGAACAAAGAAATTCCCGTAGAAAATGCAGAAGCAGGTATTATATCATTTAAAAACCTCAGCAGCGGATTTTTAAAATTCGGGAAAAAAGAAAAAGTACGAGGTGGCTCAAAAGACCAGGTTATTACGCAAAATACGTTGGATACTTTTACTGTGGAATTAAAAAGATTAATTCTTGAAATTTGTAATCCGGACGAACCGTTCACCGAAAAAGAGATAGCATCATGATGATTGAACAAAACAACATACTGTATAGAGAAAACAAAAAATCCATTGTGTACGATGTGTATTACAACGAAACCCAAAAACCAAAGCCAGTAGTAATTTTTTGCCACGGCTATAAAGGTTTTAAAGATTGGGGTGCTTGGCATTTAGTTGCTGAAGCGTTTGCCAAAGCAGGTTTCTTTTTTATAAAATTTAATTTTTCACACAATGGAGGTACGGTTGATGAGCCTATTGACTTTCCAGACCTAGAAGCTTTTGCCGAAAACAATTACACCAAAGAACTTGACGATTTAGAGACAGTCATTGAATATTTTGCAACAACAAAACATTATATGTTGGAGGCCGATGTAAAAGATATTTCCTTAATTGGCCACAGCCGCGGTGGCGGAATTGTCTTGATAAAAGCTGAAGAAAACGATAAAGTGAAACAAGTTGTTACTTGGGCAGGTGTAAGCGATTATAAAGTCCGTTTCAAGCAAGACACAGACGAATTTAAGGAATGGAAAGAAAGCGGCGTTAAATACGTTCAAAATGGCCGTACCAAACAAGAAATGCCGCATCACTTTCAATTTTATACCGATTTTAAAGAAAACGAAAAAAGATTGACCATTCAGCGAGCGGTAGAACAGCTAGAAATTCCCCATCTTATTATTCACGGAAATGACGATCCTAGCGTTTCTGTAAAAGAAGGAGAAAAAATGCACCAATGGAACCCAAAAAGTAAATTGAAAATAATAGAGGGTACCAACCATGTTTTCGGAGCAAAACATCCTTGGGAAGAAAACGAAATGCCTAACCCGCTTAAACAAGTTGTAAAAGCATCAATAGATTTTATAAAATAAAACCATAGAATTAACGGTGGTTTGTGGAGAATATCGGAGTTCCTTCGACCATTATTTTCGTGCCTCAAATAAGCTCAGGATAAACTTCTCCTCCGATGGTTTCGATTCAAATAAAAAAAGACAACACCTTTTTATAGGTATTGCCTTTGTAAAGTGGAGAATATCGGAGTCCCTTCGACCATTATTTTCGTACCTCAAATAAGCTCAGGATAAACTTCTCCTCCGATGGTTTCAATTCAAATAAAAAAAGACAACACCTTTTATAGGTATTGCCTTTGTAAAGTGGAGAATATCGGAGTCGAACCGATGACCTTTTGGCTGCCAGCCAAACGCTCTAGCCAACTGAGCTAATCCCCCAATTCATTGCGAAAATAATACTTTTTTTTAATCCTGCACTTGTAAAACCAATAAAGGTTTACTGGTATGGAACTCTTTTTTAAGCACGACATTCTTTTCCCAAAGCTTTTTAAAGAAGCCTCGCTTCCGGCGAACCACGCAAAGCATATCAGGGTTGTTGCTTTGAAAGTGTTCCAACATAGCCTGAAAAGTCGTTGCATTTTCAGCTTTGGTGTATTTGTTCTGAATCTTTTTCAGTTTTTCACTTATTTCTTTCATTTCGTCTGTACTGTCAGGCGTTTCTACGTGCAGTAGATTTACTTCCGTCCCAAAATGCTTAATAAACTGTTTTATTGGTTCTAACGTTTTCTTTTTCTTGAAATTCCCATTTTTAAAAGCCATCAACATGGTCGCAGGTTGTTTAAATTTTGCACCTTCCGGAACAATCAAAATAGGGATGTTGGTACTTTTCATCAATTTACCTGAAGTATTTCCTAAATACACTTCTTCCCTGATGGAATTACTTCTAGGCGAAAGCACCATTAAATCTACTGAGATGTGTTTGTTAAAACGGGCAACACCTTCTAAAACACCGCCCTTTATTGGGTGTGCTACTACAGTAACGTTTTTTGTATCCACTTTTGAAAGGACTTCATTTAAGCGATCTTCAGTATCTTCTTTCATAATCTGGTTCACTTTCGTCAACCCACCTACTTTCGATAACTCCTGAAAAACCGAAACCACATATACATTAGCATCTACTTCTTGTGCCAAATCGATTGCATATTGTAAATTGCTTACAGCGTTTTGTGAAGATCCTACGGGTACTAATATATTTTTCATCGTAAAAAAAGGTTCGTTAATTTGTACAAAATTACTTTTTATAAATGATTCGAAAAGCGAAAGTTACGGAAATTGAGGAAATTATAACAATAACGAGGGCTTGTGCCACTAAAATGATAGGAGAGAATATCTATCAATGGAATGAGCAGTACCCAACAAAAGAAGCATTTCAAGAAGATTTAAAACGAAACGAACTGTATGTGCTTATTTTTTCTGACCTGCCTACCGGCGAGATAGAAAAAATAATTGGGAGCATCGTTATTTCAACGTTAAAAGATGAAGAATACGATGATATAACCTGGCTTACTGAAGATGCAAACAATTATTATATCCATCGATTGGCCATTCATCCCGACCATCAACGTAAAGGATATGCCAAGAAATTAATGGACTTTGCTGAAGCTACCGCTACAGAAAACAATGCGACTTCAATTCGATTGGACACCTTTAGCCAAAACAAACGAAACCAAAAGTTCTATGAAACGCGCGGCTATCAAAAAACCGGTGAAATCTATTTTCCGAAACAAAGCGAACATCCTTTTTATTGTTACGAGTTGGTCTTTTAAAATTTAGACTGCTACTTTTGCCCACTTAATCAATTCGCTTTGAATACGACGGTCAGTTTTAAGAGCATCAATAAAATTGCAATCCCAGCCATTATCGCCGGTATTGCCGAGCCGTTAATATCGTTAACTGATATTGCTGTTATAGGTAACGTTGAAAAACATTCAATCGAAGCTTTGGCGGCAGCCGGATTGGTGGGATCTTTCCTTTCGGCTATTATCTGGATCATGGCACAGACCAAGACGGCTATTTCGGCCACTATTTCTCAACATTTGGGTGCTAATAGGTTGCACGCGATTAAAACCCTAATTCCACAAGCTATTGGCGTCAACTTGGTGTTAAGCTTGTTTATTTATGGCATCACCGCCTTTTTTGCCGAAGCTATTTTTAGTGCTTACAATGCCGATGGACTTATTTTAAATTATGCAGCCGATTATTACCGTATTCGGGCTATTGGCTATCCGTTAACCTTGGTTACGTTTGCTATTTTTGGGATTTTTCGAGGGCTCCAAAACACCTATTGGGCTATGAAATGCAGCCTTACCGGAGCGTTGGTAAATGTGGTTTTAGATTATCTGCTGGTTTACGGGGTGGAAGGCATAATCCCGCCACTTCATCTAAAGGGTGCTGCGTATGCAAGTTTGGCCGCACAAAGTGTCATGCTGCTAATGGCATTATGGTTTTTCTGGAAAAAAACACCGTTTCATTTACAGTTGAGTTTCAATATCAATCCACAATTAAAGCCGGTACTTTTAATGGCTGCCAATCTTTTTGTGCGTACGGCAGCGTTAAATTTTGCTATTTATTTGGCGAATGCCTACGCCACCGATTACGGTAAAAACTACATCGCTGCCCAAAGTATTTTAATGAATATTTGGTTGTTTTTTAGTTTCTTTATTGATGGATATGCCAATGCCGGAAACGCAATTGGCGGACGCTTACTAGGAGCAAAAGACTACAAATCGCTATGGGTGTTGAGTAAAAAAATTAGCAAATACGCCATTTTAATAGCGCTTATATTAATGGCAGGTTGTGCGTTGGCCTACGATGAAATCGGGCTGCTGTTTAATAAAGAAGCAACCGTTTTGGTGCTGTTCAGTTCTGTATTTTGGATTGTTTTGTTAATGCAACCCATTAACGCCATCGCCTTTATGTTTGACGGAATTTTCAAAGGTTTAGGAGAAGCAAAATACCTGCGTAATTTATTATTGGTCGCTACCTTTTTAGGATTTACGCCTGCATTGCTAATTTCAGATTACTTTGGACTGAAATTACACGCCATCTGGATCGCCTTTTTTGTTTGGATGTTAATACGAGCTGGCGGATTGGTGATAAAATTCCGAAGAAAATATTTGAACAAAGAAGTATAATCGTAGTTTTACTAAAACGTAATTAAAAAACATGGAAATTTTAGAATTTATAGGCGGTCCGGGATTATTCTTAATCCTTGCCATTCTGGTAGTAATCGTCGTTATTTATAAGAAATATAAAAATCGGTAATCGGAGGTATAACTTCTTCCGAAGAAAAAATAGTTGTAGCCAAAACCACTACCTTTGCAACATAAAGTAAAAACATGAGCAAGATTCGAATCACCAAACAGTTTTCTTTTGAAACCGGTCATGCGCTGTATGGCTACGATGGCAAGTGTAGAAATGTACACGGTCACAGTTATAAACTTTCCGTTACGGTAATTGGTAAGCCAATTGATGACAACAAAAATGTTAAATACGGAATGGTTATTGATTTTAGTGACCTTAAGAAAATAGTAAAAGAAGATATTGTCGATGTATTTGATCATGCCACCGTGTTCAATAAAAATACGCCGCATGTTGAGTTGGCAGAAGAACTGAGAAAACGCGATCACAATGTTCTCTTGGTCGATTATCAACCCACGAGTGAAATGATGGTCATCGATTTTGCTGAAAAAATAAAAAACAGATTACCAGAAAATATACGATTACATTCATTAAAGCTTCAAGAAACAGCTACCAGCTTCGCTGAATGGTACGCTTCTGACAATTAACTTTACTGCGGACCTTGAGTCCTTCGGCAAAGGTTTTCCTGAGTTTTTATCGAAGGGCTCAAGATAAACTAAAGCCAAAAATGTATCTTTACTAATTATGCAACTACCAGAAGGCAAAAAAATTTACTTTTCAAGCGATAATCACTTGGGTGCTCCTACTACTGCCGAGAGCAAACCCCGTGAACAGAAATTTATCGCATGGTTAGACGAAATAAAAGAAGATGCAGCCGCCATTTTTTTGCTAGGGGATTTATTCGATTTTTGGTTTGAATATAAAACGGTAGTCCCAAAAGGATTTGTACGCGTATTGGGAAAGCTAGCCGAAATACGCGATAGCGGTATTCCCATTCATTTTTTTGTAGGGAATCACGACCTCTGGATGCACGGCTATTTTGAGGAAGAACTCAACATTCCAGTCTATCACGAGCCTAAAGAGTTTATTTTTAACAATACCCGTTTTTTTATCGGTCATGGCGACGGAAAGGGTCCGGGCGACAAAGGTTACAAGCAAATGAAAAAAATATTTATCAATCCTTTTTTTAAATGGTTGTTCCGTTGGTTGCATCCCGATATTGGCGTGCGTATAGCACAACATCTTTCGGTAAAAAATAAATTAATTTCTGGAGATGAAGACAAACAGTTTTTAGGTGATGAAAACGAATGGTTGGCACAATATGCCAAACGGAAATTGGAAAGCAATCACTACGATTATTTTGTTTTTGGCCACCGCCATTTACCGATGGAAATAAAAGTAGGTGAAAACGCCACCTATTTTAACCTTGGCGATTGGATTAACCACTTTACCTACGGAGTTTTTGATGGAGAGAAGTTTGAGCTGAAGGAGTTCAAATAAGCTATTTATCCCTTTCATATTCCGCTATAATATCTTTGAATTCGTTACTGCTAACAACCAATATATCCAACAGTTGAATTTTATTTTTTTCCAATAACAGTTCGGCATTAATTTGTTTGGCGCTGCAATATTCAAAAAATAGATTTTTATACTGTTTAGGTATTCCTAAGGTGTTTTCAAGCAAGGTTTCAGTAAAAAATTTATCTTCTTTAAAGAGATTTATCAAATCCGTTTGAATTACCAATTTCACTTCTTCTTCAGGTTTCTTTTTAAAAATTGAAGCGACCAACTTAACAAGGGTCATCAAATTTACACCACCGGCTGGGGCTGTTCCATATTTAAAAGGATTGTTTTCAATGTCTTTCTGTATTTGCTGATTTAAATCTGTATTAAATTCATCTACATTAAACTTTTTTTCTTTTCCACTTAACAGCACCTCATCCAAGGTGTTTACCTTTTGTTTTAATTCAACAATTAAAATAGTTTTATATTCGGCCAATGTGATAATTTTCTCTTGGCTTTCATGAAACGAAGATTGAAACTGAAGGGTATCGTTAATAGCCGCTTTAATTGAAAACTCACCATCTTCATTGGTCACAACAGCCGTTTTTTCGTTGCTATTAAAAACAGTAACACCGGGCAACACCGAAGTATTATCGTAAACTCTTCCTGAAATTTCTTGTGATAAAAGAGGTATAGAAAGCAACCAAATTGCAATGAATAGTATGACCTGAGTAATTTTTTTCAATCTACTAACTTGTATTTTATAACTTTAAATCTATCTAAAAATTTAGCCGAATCTGTCCTTCAAGGTTTCTAAAACTACTCCCTAACATCTTTTAACCGAAGTTGCAAACTTACGTTTCCTTGCCATTCGTTTTCATCGATTACATAGGCCGCTTTAAATGGGGCATCACCACAAGCGATTTCTTGCTTATCTGCCATGCCGAAACCAATACAGACAAATTGAGGCGAATTACCCTGCTTTACAGTAATGCGCAAATGCGTTTTATCGTCGCCCACACATTTTCCCCAACCGGTATCTTTTAAGCCCTGTGTCATAAATACGGGTGTCATATTTCCGGGACCAAAAGGGGCAAACTGTTTTAAAAGACGATAAAATTTTGGGGTTATTTCAGTTAAATTAATTTCAGCTTCAATTTTCAATTCCGGTTGTAGTAATTTAGGATCAATGGTTTCTGAAACAACTTTTTCAAACTCTGCTTTAAAGGCTTCAAAATCTTTTTCATGTAACGTCAGTCCTGCTGCGTATTTATGACCTCCAAATTGCTCAATATACTCGGAGCAACCTTCCAATGCATTATATACATCAAACCCTTTAACAGAGCGCGCCGATGCGGCCAGTTTTTCTCCACTTTTAGTAAACACAAGCGTTGGGCGATAATACGTTTCCGTTAATCGTGACGCTACAATACCTATAACACCTTTGTGCCAATCGTCTTGATAGACCACGGTCGTAGTGCGCTCTTCTTCTTTGTTATTGGTGATTTGTAACAAAGCTTCTTCCGTGATTGTTTTATCTGCATCTTTTCTATCACTGTTAAATTGTTCAATTTCCGAAGCATATTCAGCAGCACGGGTAACATCCGTTTCGGTTAACAATTGCACAGCGTAATTTCCGTGTTTCATCCGTCCGGCAGCGTTGATCCTTGGACCTATAATAAAAACCACATCGGTAATCGTGAGCGTTTTCTTTTTTACTTGCTCTAAAATGGCCTTAAACCCAACTCTGGGATTGCTGTTAATGACTTTTAAGCCGTAATACGCCAACACCCTGTTTTCTCCAGTGATAGGAACAATATCGGCACCAATGGCTGTGGCTACCAAATCTAAATACAGCAACAAATCGTCAATTTCCAATCCTCTTTTTTCTGAAAGCGCTTGAATCAGTTTAAAACCCACGCCACAACCACATAATTCTTTATACGGATATTCGCAATCTTCACGTTTGGGGTCGAGCACGGCAACTGCTTTTGGAATTTCGCTTCCTGGACGGTGGTGGTCGCAAATAATAAAATCAACATTCTTTTCTGAAGCGTATTTTACTTTATCGATAGCTTTAATGCCGCAATCCAAAGCGATAATTAAAGAAAAGTCATTATCGTGCGCAAAATCGATTCCTTTATACGAAACGCCGTACCCTTCGTCATAGCGATCGGGAATATACGTAGCTACATTGGGATAATAACTCTTTAAATAGGAAGACACCAAAGCAACACTGGTTGTCCCATCCACATCGTAATCGCCGTACACTAAAATATTTTCCTTATTGGCAATGGCTTGTTCAATTCTCTCTACCGCTTTATCCATGTCTTTCATCAAAAATGGATCGTGAAGATCGCTCAATTGCGGACGAAAGAAATGTTTCGCTTCATCAAAGGTTTCAATCCCTCGCTGAACCAATAATGTGGCAATAATGGAATCGACGCCTAATTCTTTTGAAAGACGATTGACGATTTCTTCAGAAGGTTTTGGTTGTAAGGTCCAGCGCATATAATGAATTCTATTCTTAGAGGGAGAAACGTAAAGATAAAACTACTATTTATGAAGCAAAACAAAAAAATGAAAAATAATTTGTATATTTAATATGCTAAAAATTAACCGCTTAGTAAAAATTTAAATTATTATGAATAAAACTACCTTTATATATATTGCGTTTATTTTTAGTATTGGATTAGTTGTTGCTCAAGATGGCAGATATGATACTTCTTTTGGGGATAATGGCATGGTTTATACTGATATTAATGAACAAGAAGATAATGTTACTGGTTTCGACCAATCGCTTTTGGGACGGATAGGTGTAATTGGACTTAGTTATGATTTCGACTCTCCTTCAAACGATTATCGTTTTATAATAGTTTATTTGGAGAATGGAGAAATAGATACAAGCTTTGCCAATGATGGATATTTATTAGAGCAAATTGATAATTCTTGGGAAAGGTTTAGAAAGATAGCTTTTCAAAGTGATGAAAAAATTATTTTGAGTAGTATTTTAGATGATGAATATAGAATCTCTAAATTATTAGCTAATGGGAGTATTGATACAGACTTTGCCAATAATGGTTATCTAGTTCCATATCAATCAACAGGTATAACCCGTTTTATCTTAGACGAAAACGATAGAATACTCACTTTTTCATCGCAGAACAATACTGTTTCTATAAAAAGATTTTTAGCTAATGGAAGTATAGATGACTCTTTTGGGACGAATGGTTCTTTAGAATATACGCTACAAACCAATATGAATGCTACAAATATTTCATCAAAATTTCTGGATGATGGAAAATTATTGATTACCTATAAAGCCTCCAACAGTGAAGTCACTCAACAATATATTGCTAAATTTTTGCCTGACGGCAATTCTGATTTGAGTTTTGGAACTAATGGGAAAATCTTTATACCTGTAGCTGAGGATTTTAATTGCGGAACAAGTGTTTTTAATGATGGAAAATTACTGGTAAGTTGCAGTTATTGGGACTCAGATATCGAATCATATATAAGACAAATACTTAAATATACTTCACAAGGAAGCTTGGACACCTCTTTTGGTGAAAACGGATATATTAACGGATATAATGCAACATTAATACAAGAAAATCAACGATTCATAGCCCAGAATCACGGTAGCGATTTTGAAGGGGGCATACACCTAAGCTATCACAGATTTTATAATAATGGAAGTGTTGACGATAGTTTTCAATTCTTTCCGGGCTATCAAGTGTTGGGAAGTGCTGGAGCTACAATTACCAACTCAGGAAAATTTTTGATAGTAGGAAATACTATATGGTACGATGGCCCAGTAGACATTGCTTTGCTTCAGTTTAATAATTCGCCATTGGGTATAATCGAAAATAACAAAACACCTACTATAGTTTTCCCTAATCCGTCGAATGGCCTTTTCAACCTAAAAACTCAAAAGTCATTCAGTTCTAAGTATCAAATAACCGATAGTAATGGAAGGGTTTTACGCTCAGGTAGTTTTCAAGGGAGTGAAAACCAATTGGACCTTTCATCTTTTGCATCAGGCGTATATTTTCTGAAAATTTCTGGAACCACAGTAAAGCTTTTAAAACAATAGCATAAAGGGTACTATTTTTATTTTCTAAAAATTTAAATATGTAACTTTATCATTGAAAAAAATGATAAAACATGCCATTAGTAACCCCTTTACCTTCTGATCACAACAAAGAAACTCAAGAATTAGCTAAATTTTTCAATGAAACCCTTGGCTTTTGCCCGAATAGCGTTTTAACGATGCAACGTAGACCGGCCATTAGCAAAGCGTTTATAAACCTCAACAAAGCCGTCATGGCCAATGAAGGCCGCGTAACTTCAGCTTTAAAACGAATGATTGCATGGGTAAGCAGTAATGCAACCGGATGTCGGTATTGCCAGGCACACGCTATTCGCGCTGCAGAACGCTACGGTGCGGAGCAAGAACAGTTAGATAATATTTGGGAATACAGAACACACGCTGCTTTTTCTGAGGCAGAACGAGCTGCTTTGGATTTTTCATTAGCCGCTTCACAAGTACCAAACGCTGTAACTGAAGACATTGAAAAACGCTTACATGAACATTGGGACGATGGCGAAATTGTGGAAATGCTGGGTGTTATCTCTTTATTTGGGTATTTAAACCGCTGGAATGATTCTATGGGAACTTCTATTGAAGAAGGTGCTGTAGAAAGTGGCGAACAATATTTAGGCAAGCACGGTTGGGAAAAAGGGAAACACGTTTAAAAAACTTATTTCTTCCCTTCCACAACAACAACCAATTCGCCTTTGGGTGGTTTATTGGTAAAATATTGTAGCACTTCTTCTGCAGTACCGCGAACGGTTTCTTCGTGCAGTTTTGTTATTTCACGAGAAACGGAAACTCGTCTTTCAGCACCAAAGTATTCGCTAAAATGAGTCAGGGTTTTGACCAATTTATGAGGCGATTCGTAAAAAATTATGGTTCGGGTTTCTTCAGCTAAAAGAGTTAACCGAGTTTGCCTTCCTTTTTTAACGGGTAAAAAGCCTTCAAATACAAATTTATCATTCGGCAATCCGCTATTAACCAAAGCAGGAACAAAGGCTGTAGCACCGGGCAGACAATCTACTTCAAGTCCGGCTTCTACGCACGCTCGTGTCAATAAAAAACCAGGGTCGCTTATGGCGGGTGTTCCTGCGTCGCTTATTAACGCAACGGTTTCACCACTTTGTATTCTATTAACAATGCCTTCCACCGTTTTATGCTCGTTGTGCATATGGTGGGAATGCATGTGGGTTTCAATTTCGTAATGTTTTAGTAATTTTCCGCTGGTGCGGGTATCTTCAGCTAAAATAAGATCGGCTTCTTTTAACACTTCAATCGCGCGAAAGGTAATGTCTTTTAGATTCCCTATTGGCGTTGGAACGAGATAGAGTTTTCCCATAAAAAATTGAAAAAGGCTTAATTAAAGTTTTTTTCTATTACCGTCATAAACCGATCGGCGTATTCGTCTTTATTGAGCCAGTAGTTGTAATCGGGTTTTATTTTCCCTTTGATAAAATCTTCAGCTTCATCATACGATTTCATGGTATTAATTTGCGATAACACCCGGGTAAAATCGTTTGCATTGTCGTTAAATAAGTGCTTAATGAATGCTAAACGATCGTTCAATCCTATTTGCAAACCATTGTTTACCGATTCGTTTAAAGACCGTTGTCTTGCTTCTTTCGTGTTGGCAAGTTCTGCTACTTTCACGATATTATTAGGCTTTTGAGTTTCTTGCTTGTTCTCTTGTTGCTTTTCATCACTGGTTTTACGCTCAAAAGTTGGCATTTGCTGATATTTGGAAGCAAAATCTTCCAACTCGTTTTTATCGTTTTTTTGAAGGTTTTTCTTCGGAAGGATATCTTCTAGCAATTGATCTACACGATCAGCTTCTTGTGGCATTTGTGCAACAATATCCTTTATTTTTTCCATTAAAGGTTCTACCAAATCCTCTTCGTGTTGTGGCTGCGGAACCGGTTCCGGTTCTTTAAACCAATTTTGTTCCCGGAAGCTTTTAGAGTCGAAAGACTCTCCTTCTTGATCAGTATTAATCTGACTTTCCATATACTCTAGAATAGCCAGTTTTTCGTATAATTGTCCCACGATTTTTTTTACAGAAGTGGTGTTAAACTGTTTTTCTTCTTCTGAAAGTTTTTCTATCAATGCCTGTATCTGCTCCCTCAGCTTCTTCTTCATAACTTTTTAAAATGATGTGTTTCTACTGTATTTTGTTTTGTTAAATTTACGCATCCTATATGAAAACGTCAAGGATTTGCGTTTTATTCTAAAATTGAAGTATGTTTCTTGAAAATACCGTTAATCAAAAAGAACAATTCGGCTGGATTGAAGTTATTTGTGGCTCTATGTTTTCGGGAAAAACAGAAGAACTTATCCGTAGATTGAAACGCGCCAAGTTTGCACGCCAACGGGTAGAGATTTTTAAACCCACAATAGACGTTCGCTACGATGAAGAAAAAGTGATTTCTCACGATAGTAACGAAATTCGGTCAACTCCTGTTCCGGCAGCAGCAAACATTCCGATGCTTGCCGATAATTGTGATGTAATTGGTATTGACGAAGCCCAGTTTTTTGATGATGAAATTGTACAGGTTTGTAACGATTTGGCAAACCGGGGAATTCGCGTTATTGTCGCCGGACTCGATATGGATTTTAAAGGCAATCCTTTTGGCCCGATGCCCAATTTAATGGCTACGGCAGAATATGTAACCAAAGTACACGCTGTTTGCACCCGCACCGGAAACCTCGCAAATTATAGTTTTAGAAAATCTCAAAGTGACGATTTGGTACTTCTTGGCGAAACCGAAGAATACGAGCCTTTAAGCCGTGCGGCGTATTACAAAGCTGTGCTACGAGATAAAGTAAAGAAAATGGAGGTAAAAGACCCGCAACAAATACCGCCTAAAAAGCAAGCATAATTTATGCAAAAAGCAACCGAAACAGTTCTGGAAATAGATTTAAACGCTTTGGCGCAAAACTATCGCTATCTTACTTCAAAATTACATAAAGATACCCAAGTAATGGGTGTTGTAAAAGCTTTTGGTTATGGAAGCGATTCGGTAGCGGTTTCGAAAGAGTTGATTAGTTTAGGTGTTTCGTATTTTGCAGTTGCTTATCCAAATGAAGGAATCACATTACGTAAAGCTGGTATTGAAACCTCTATCTTAGTTTTACACCCTTTACCGGCAACGTTTAAAAAAATTACTGACTCTTGTATGGAGCCTGCTATTTACTCGCGTTCCATGCTAACCCAGTTTGTTGATTTTGCTGAAAAAAGCGGACTTACTAAGTATCCCATTCATCTAAAGTTTAATACAGGACTTAATAGATTGGGTTTTATTACAGAGGATATTGATTTTATTGTTGAAAAGGTTTCGAATACCAATAGCGTAAAAATAAAATCCTTGTTTAGTCATTTAGCAGCAAGCGAAGATGCTTCGGAAAAGGAATTTACTGAGTCTCAATTGGCTCAATTCGAAGATATTTCTAAAAAAATTATTGAAAAAATTGGTTATAAACCACTGCGTCATATGTTAAATACATCTGGCGTTTTAAATTATCCCGAAGCGCAATACAATATGGTACGGACGGGAATTGGTTTATATGGTTTTGGTAACGACCCTGAAGAAAACAAACACCTAAAACCAATCGCTACTTTAAAAACAGTGATTTCTCAAATTCATACCCTTAAAAAAGGCGAAACCGTTGGCTACAATCGTGCTTTTAAAGCAACCCAAACCACCAAAACAGCCACGTTGCCTGTAGGTCATGCAGATGGTATTAAGCGTATTTTCGGTAACCGGAAAGGATGGGTAACTGTTCACGGCAAAAAAGCTCCCATTGTTGGGAATGTCTGTATGGATATGATTATGGTAGATGTTACCCATATTGATTGTGAGGAAGGTGACGAAGTAATTGTTTTTGGGGAAAACCCATCCGCAGCCGAACTCTCCCAAGTGATCAACACCATTCCTTACGAACTTATTACAGGCATTTCACAGCGTGTTAAACGGATTATTTTTCGAAAATAAACACGCCCCGCTTCTTTTAAAAAAGTTTTGTCTAAATTAGTTGCTGTTAACATAATAAACCAATCAACATGTTTAAAGAATTTAAGAAGTTTATAATGACGGGGAACGTCATCGATTTGGCCGTTGCCGTTATCCTCGCAGGAGCCATTAGCTTGGTAGTAAAAGGATTTACTACAGATATTATGATGCCAATTGTGGGTCATTTTGCAGGTGGAATGGACTTTGCCGACCTTAAAGTTATCCTTGATGAAGCTGTTTTAGGAACCGATGGCGAAGTAGTTAAACCTGAAAACGCTATCATGTACGGGAAATGGATCAACGCCATTATCAATTTGATTATTGTTGGTTTTGTACTTTTCTTTATGGTGAAGGCGTACAACAAAACCAAAAAACCAAAAGAGGAAGCGCCTGCGGCTCCAAAAGGTCCTTCTCAAGAAGAACTATTGGCCGAAATTCGTGATGAATTAAAAAGACAAAACAAGTAAATTATTTAATTCCTAATTTCAGTTAGGAAACCGCTACACTACTTATTATTTAATATTAATTAAACCCTTCGTTACTAAAAGTTTCGGAGGGTCTTTTTTTGGTTTTATTTCAGAAAAAATCAAACCATACTGTGTATTTTTACATCAAAATTGAAAAACATGACAATAGCCGTTGTTGGTGCCACAGGAATGGTGGGCACTGTTCTATTAAAAATATTAGAAGAACGTAATTTCCCAGTTAGCAATCTGTTGCCTGTAGCTTCAGAACGATCTGTGGGAAAAGAGATTACTTTTAAGGGTAAAAAGTATACAATCGTTTCTATTCAAGATGCGCTGGCAGCCAAACCACAACTCGCTATTTTTTCGGCTGGAGGGAATACGTCATTAGATTGGGCACCAAAATTCGCTGAGGCCGGGACTACCGTTATTGATAATTCTTCCGCCTGGCGAATGGATCCCGATAAAAAATTAATCGTCCCTGAAATCAATGCTAATGAGCTAACCAAAGAAGATAAAATCATCGCCAACCCTAATTGTTCTACCATACAATTAGTGATGGCATTGGCACCGCTTCATAAAAAATATATTATGAAACGTGTGGTTATTTCTACCTATCAATCTGTTTCAGGAACGGGTGTAAAGGCAGTACAGCAAATGGAAAATGAAATGGCCGGCGTGAAAGGCGAAATGGCATATCCCTATCCTATTCATAAAAATGCGTTGCCACATTGCGATGTTTTTGAAGCAAATGGATACACCAAAGAAGAAATGAAATTAGCTCGCGAACCACAGAAAATATTAAGTGACCGTACGTTTTCCATAACGGCGACTGCAGTGCGCATTCCAACTGCTGGCGGACACAGTGAATCGGTGAATGTAGAGTTTGAAAACGATTTTGATTTGACTGATATTCGAAAGGAACTACACAACACCCCAGGAATTACGGTACAAGACAACCCAGATACCAATACCTATCCAATGCCAATGTATGCGCACGATAAAGATGAGGTATTTGTCGGTCGCTTACGAAGGGATGAAACACAACCAAACACATTAAATATGTGGATTGTGAGTGATAATTTACGCAAAGGTGCCGCGACAAACGCTGTACAAATTGCTGAATACTTGGTGGCAAATAAGTTGGTGTAATCTTTTTTTAAAAAAGTCTTTTAACCTCGAAATCAGTAATTTGATGTCGGGGTTTTTTATTTTTCAGTATATTTAAAAAGAAATACTAAACAACCATCCTTATGAATTCAACTTTTACTACTATCCTGCGCATTATTCTTGCACTAGGATTGCTCGTCTTTGGCCTTAATAAATTTATTGGTTTTATGCCCGTTCCTGAACTACCGGAACATGCGGGTAATTTTATGCAATCGTTGCAAGCTACTGGCTATGTGCTACCTCTTGTGGGGGCTTTTGAAGTTTTTATAGGCCTTCTGCTATTGATTAATAAATGGGCTCCGTTCGCTTTACTTTTATTGGCTCCTATTACTGTTAACATTGTATTGTTTCACTTGTTTTTAGATCTTCCAGGTATAGGAGGTGCCCTTGTGGTTACTGCTATTAATATTGTTTTAATCTATAAGTATTGGAAAGTATATAGACCTTTGTTTCAGTATTGATTTTTAAAAGAGATTTCAACACCAAATTTATTATAGTTTACCTTCCTAGTTTTTAATACATTTACCAAACACTTACCCTGAGCCTTTCGACAAAAGTTTATCCTGAGTTTTTATCGAAAGACTCAGGATAAACTAAAGTTGAAGTACTAAATATTTTAAAATGAAAAAACTGATCATTCCTATTGTAATTGGCCTTACCGTTGTGGCTTGCAAAGAAGAACCTAAAAAAGAATCAATCGCTGTGACGTATCCCGAAACTAAAAAAGTTGATACTGTAGACACCTATTTTGGAACCGAAGTAAAAGATCCATATCGCTGGCTCGAAGATGATATGAGTGACGAAACTGCCGATTGGGTACAACGTGAAAACAAAACCACGTATGGCTACTTGGAAAACATTCCCTATCGCGATGCTTTAAAAGAACGGTTGTCAACCCTTTGGAATTACGAAAAAGTAGGCGCTCCATTTAAAGAGGGCGACTACTCCTATTTTTATAAAAATGATGGCCTACAGAACCAATACGTAGTCTATCGTTACAAAACGGGAGAAGATCCCGATACAGCTGAAGTTTTTTTAGATCCCAACACATTTACGGATGATGGAACCATATCATTGGACAACCTGAGCTTTTCTGAAGATGGAAAAACAACCGCCTATAGTATTTCTGAAGGTGGAAGTGACTGGCGAAAAGTACTTGTCATGAATGTCGAAAAGAGAGATATTGTGGAAGATACGCTGATCGATGTTAAATTCAGCGGGCTTTCATGGAATGGGAACAAAGGTTTTTACTATTCTAGCTACGATAAACCAAAAGGGAGTCAGCTTTCAGCAAAAACCGATCAGCATAAATTGTATTATCATAAATTAGGAACGTCTCAAAAAGAAGATAAATTAATTTTTGGCGGAACCGAAGCAGAAAAACACCGTTATATCGGCGGAAGTGTTTCCGAAGACAACAAGTATCTTACTATTAGCGCTAGTGTTTCTACCTCCGGAAACAAACTATTTTTAAAGGACTTGACCAAACCAGATAGTAAACTGATAACTATCTTAGATAATACCGATAGCGACACCTATTTATTGGATAATGATGGCAGTAAGTTGTATTTAGTTACTAACCTGAATGCACCGAACAAAAAAATAGTAACGGTGGATGCTGCAAACCCAACACCAGAAAATTGGAAAGATTTTATCCCAGAAACTAACAATGTGTTGAGCCCTTCAAAAGCAGGTGGTTATTTCTTTACAGAATATATGGTCGATGCTGTTTCAAAAGTATCTCAATATGATTACGATGGTAACAAAGTACGCGAAATAGAATTGCCAGGCGTAGGAAGTGCCGGTGGATTCGGTGCCAAAAAGGATGAAAAAGAACTGTACTACAGCTTTACCAATTACGTAACGCCAGGAAGTATTTATAAATACAATATCGAAGAAGGAACTTCGGAATTGTATCGAAAACCTGAAATAGATTTCAATCCTGAAAACTATGAAAGCAAGCAAGTTTTTTATACTTCAAAAGACGGGACAAAAATCCCGATGATTATCACCCACAAAAAAGGAATTGAACTAAACGGTAAAAACCCAACCATTTTATATGGATACGGTGGTTTTAACATTAGTCTTACGCCAAGTTTTAGTATTACCAATGCAGTTTGGATGGAACAAGGTGGTGTGTATGCAGTGCCTAACTTACGTGGTGGTGGCGAATATGGCCAAGAGTGGCACAAAGCCGGAATCAAGATGAAAAAACAAAACGTGTTTGACGATTTTATTGCTGCAGCCGAATATTTAATAGACAACAACTACACTTCTAAAGACTACTTAGCGATTCGCGGAGGTTCTAACGGAGGTTTATTAGTAGGAGCGACGATGACACAACGCCCCGATTTAATGAAAGTAGCCTTACCCGCTGTTGGTGTATTAGATATGTTACGCTACCACACCTTTACAGCCGGAGCCGGTTGGGCGTATGATTATGGAACAGCCGAAGACAGCAAAGAAATGTTTGAATATCTTAAAGGGTATTCTCCTGTTCACAACGTAAAAGATGGCGTCGAGTATCCTGCGACCTTGATTACTACGGGGGATCATGACGATCGAGTAGTGCCGGCGCACAGTTTTAAATTTGCTGCTGAATTGCAAGAACATCAATCAGGTTCAAACCCGGTTTTAATTAGAATTGAAACCGATGCCGGTCACGGTGCTGGAACACCGGTAAGTAAAACCATCGATCAATATGCCGATATTTTTGGGTTTACCTTATACAATATGGGCTACGAAGTCTTGCCTGAAAAAGCAAACGAAAAAGTTAAAGAGTAAACATTATCAAAATCATAAAAGGTTGTCAACTGATTTTTAAAAATTTAGGTTGGCAACCTTTTTCAATATAATTTTTTATGCTTTCTGTTTCTATACAATCATTTTCATACGATTCAAAAACAATCCTTCGGGATATTGATTTTGAACTAAAACAAGGAAATCACCTAGCTGTTTTAGGCGAAAGCGGTTGTGGAAAATCTACATTGCTTCACCTTGTGTATGGCTTGTTGCATCTGGAAAACGGAACTATTTTGTGGGAAGGCAAAAAACTAAAAGGCCCTAACCATAAACTCATTCCCGGGGAGCCGTTTATGAAGCTTGTCGCTCAGGAACTGAACGTCATGCCTTTTACAACTGTTAAAGAAAATATTGCAGAGCATTTGCCACGTTTACATGCCGAAGAAGAAGCTGAACGCGTAAATACGCTTTTGAAAGTGGTAGATTTAGAAGCATATGCCAACCGAAAGGTGAAACGTCTCAGCGGCGGGCAAAAGCAACGAGTAGCCTTAGCAAAGGCATTGGCCAAAGCTCCTGAATTATTGTTATTGGACGAGCCTTTTAGCAGCATTGATACGTTCCGGAAAAATAAGTTGAGACGAAGTCTTTTTGAGTATTTAAAAGAAGAAAACATAAGCTGCATTACTGCTACACACGATACCGAAGAGGCGCTAACCTTTTCAGATGAATTGCTTTTATTGAAAGAGGGTAAGATGGAACGTTTTGGGAAGCCTGAAGCCATTTATAACAATCTAGAAACCGAATACCAAGCTGGTTTTTTTGGTGATGTTACGGTGCTTCCATCGCAAGTGGTTTCTTCAGAAAAAAGAATCTTGCTACCGCATCAATTAATAATCTCTGAAAAGGAAACTAAAATAGAGGTTAAAGTCACAACTTGTTTCTTTAAAGGAAGTCATTATTTAATTGAAGCTATGTATAAGGAAAGTCCTATCTTTTTTAATCATCCTGAAGCAATTAAAAAAGATAAAATTGTATATCTTTCTGAAAAATAGAATGATATGAGATATTTTCTGATTTTTACTACACTATTCTTTACTCTTGTTTTTCACGGTCAAACAACTTCAGACTATTCTGATAAAGTACAAACAATGGACAGTACACTAGAAACTTTGTACAGTGTTATTTCAGGAGAAAAGGGAGAAGCCCGTAATTGGGAGTTATTCACCTATTTATTTAAAGATGGCGCGCAGCTAATTCCGACGCAAAAAAATAAAGACGGATTAGTTGATCTCCGTTATATGAGCCCCAAGGATTATGTGGAAACTTCAGGTAAATGGCTAGAAGAAAATGGTTTTTTTGAAAAAGAAATTCACCGTGTAGCACACACCTTCGGAGCTATTACAGAAGTATTCAGTACGTATGAATCGTATCACTCCCAAAAAGACGAACAACCCTTCGCACGGGGCATAAACAGTATACAACTGTTGTATGATGGTTCCCGCTGGTGGGTTGTTAACATCTATTGGATGCAAGAAACGGATGAATATCCAATTCCTGCAAAATATTTACCTTCTAAATAGTTTTTACTGCATCGTCAATTTCGGTATCACCTTGTAAAATTTCAAAGGTTTTATTTGGTGCAATATCGTCATGAAGGGCTGCCACTAATGTTTCGGCGACGTCTTCGCGTGTAATACTGCCGCCTTCGTTTAGCTTTTTAGCTAGTTTTATTTTACCTGTGCCTTTATCATTGGTCAAAGCGCCGGGACGCACAATGGAATATGCCATGCCGCTGTTACGTAAATGTTCGTCTGCGTTTTGTTTGGCTTCTAGATAATGTTGTAAATCTTCGTTTTGTTCAGGATTATCGGCTCCCATAGAACTCAGCATAACAAATTTTCTAACCCCAGCAATTTCGGCAAGATCAATCAATTTTTTTGCGCCTTCTTGGTCAATAGCTGTGGTTTTTTCTTTTGAACTACCACCGCCAGCACCAGCCGCAAATACAATTTTATGAATCCGGGTAACGGTATGGCTCATGTTTTTCTCCAAATCGCCCATAACCGTTTCAATATCTTTCTTTTTAAATTGCTCCGCCTGATCTTGATGGCGAATCATCGCCACAGGTTCATAATTTCTGTAACGGTCTAATATATCTACAATTTTTTTTCCTGTGGTACCATTGGCACCCACTACTAATACTTTTTCCATAATTTTAATATACAAAGAATCTAGAAACTAAAAACCCACGTTAACGGCTTTTAACGTAGGTTTTAGGATGGATTTAATAAATTTATTCATGGATATGCAGGCAGCATAATGGTCATTGTGGCTCCTTGATCTTTTCCTTCACTTTGAGCTTTTATTGTGCCTCCATGTTTTTTTACGATACTTTGGGAAATATGTAACCCTAATCCTATAGAGGGTTCACCTTCTGTGCCCAAGTGGCCCGGGATAAACTTTCGAAACATAATTTCTTTGGTTTTTTCAGTAAAACCTGTGCCAAAATCCCTAGTTTTTAAGATAATTGTATTGTCTTTTTGCTCTCCTTCAAAAACTATGTTACCTCCTGCTTTTGAAAACTTAATGGCATTGTTCAATAAGTTTGAGATTACTTTTTTAAAAGCTTGTACATGACCAATCGTATATATTTTAGTGGGAACTTTATTTTCAACTTTCAAGTTTTTATTTTCAATGTTAACTGCCTGACTGCTTATCACCATTTTTATTAACTCAGAAATTTGAAATCGTTCAAAATTTACCGCACTCATTTCGACATTCTTACTTTTCAACATTTTAATCATGTCTTCAAGAAAATCTTTTTGTTTAGTTATGATGTTTTCTAATATATCGATATACTCTATGCTTTTTACAGGATCTTCCACTTCATCCCTTAGAAGTTGTAATACACTCAAGGATTGATGTACAGGTGTTTTTAAATCATGTGAGATTAACTCTGTTACTTCTTCTTTCTCTTTATTAACTGCGTCCAAATTTTCAATGGTAAGTTGTATATTCTTTAAAACCTCACCAACCTCATCGCTATAGTTAATTGGCAATTGAGGTACAGTATTATTCTCAACAAACTCACTTAAAGCAATTTTACCCTTAATAATAGGTGACAGCAAATTATTGAGCATTAATAATGTTAACGCTGTCGCTCCCAAGGTCAAACCCAGAATAATTAATATAATAGTTAGGGTTGTTACTTCGGATACAAATAACGTATAAAATAAAATCCCTAATAATGGAACGTGAATACCTAGAAATGCAATAAATAGGAATTTATAAGAATATTTATTTAAAAATTTAATTTTTGACAACGAATGGTATGTCTTCATTTTTTTATGAAAAGGTTAATCACTAGTGGGGAGCAAGTGTCTAAAATAAGATTTTTCCTACAAATAATATGCTAAGAGGTCATATTTTAACAATAAGTTTGCCTTGGTTCACTCCGTCAAAAAGTCCAATGAAAGCCTGTGGAATACTATCAAATCCTTCTACAATCGTTTCAGAATAGGTTAATTTATCTTCTTGTAACCAAGCGGCTAACTGTTGAACGGCTTCACCAAACTCCTCTTGAAAATCTCGAACGGTAAACCCTTGCATGAGCACACTTTTTTTAATTAAAGTTGTCTCGTGTCTTGGGCCAGTAGGCTGTTCAGTTTCGTTATAAAGGGAGATTGCTCCGCAATTTATAATTCTACCTTTTCTATTAATGTTCGCCATGGCCGCATCTAATATTTCTCCACCCACGTTGTCATAATAAACGTCAACGCCGTTTGGGCAAGCATCGGCTATAGCTTTCTTCATATCGTTTGTGGTTTTATAGTTGATGCCTTCATCAAAATGAAACTTCTCTTTAATGGTTTTTATTTTTTCATCGGTTCCAGCAATACCAACTACTTTACAACCATGTATCTTTCCTATTTGGCCAACCACTGTTCCCACAGCGCCTGATGCTCCAGAAACCAATAATGTTTCGCCTTTTTTGAGTTTACCAATTTTTTTTAGCCCTAGAAGCGCCGTTATTCCTGTTAAGCCCAAAACCCCTAAATAAGCAGATAATGGTGCTTTGTTACCATCCACTTTTTGAAGTCCTTCTCCATTAGAGGTTTGAAATTGCTTCCATTGCAACATGCCGTTTACGTAATCCCCTTTTTTGAAATTCTTTGATTTGCTTTCTATAACTTCAGCGATAATTCCAGATTCTACCGGTTCATTAAGTTGAAATGGTTCTATATACGATTTTTCATCTCGCATTCTTCCGCGTAAATACGGATCTACGGACACATACTTTGTTTTTAAAAGAACCTCTCCATCATTAGGTGTAGGCTTGTCTATTTCCTTAAATTCAAAATCGCTAGTTTCAGGTCTTCCTTTGGGTCTGTTTTTTAATAGTATCGTTTTGTTCATTTCTTTTTCAATTTTTAGTATTTTCAGTGTTTCATAAAGTTACAGGTTTGTATGGACAGCACTTTATGTGTTATATTGATTTTTGGGTTTTTTCTGAAAAGATTAACGTTGTTACCTTAGTAACGCAGTACCTTTGTAATTGAACCATCGAGATTTGAACGTTACAAAAACCATTTCAACCAATTTTAAGGAGCTAATACAGTTTTTAAAAAGTACTAACTTTTCGAAGGCTATAATTGTGGGTATTGCTCTTTCATTACCCATTATAATTGGTTTACAATTTGGTGTTTTTGAGATTGCCATAGCATTAGCTTTTGGTGCTTTTTGGTGTTTCCCTAGTGATGTAAGCGGTAGTTTTAGGCATAAAACCTATGGAATTTTATGTTCTATTGCGCTTATTGTGCTTGTAAGTTTTATTGGTGGTTATCTTGATTTTAATACGTGGTTTTTATTACCTGTATTGGGCGTGTTGACATTTGCCATTTCGTATATAGCAGTTTTTGGCTTTAGAGCATCTTTGATTAGTTTTTCAGGTTTATTGGCATTGGTACTGAGTTTTGCACACGAAGCTGAGCGATTAGAAACCTACGAATATTCTTTTTTTGTTGGACTAGGTGGTTTTTGGTACTTGCTATTAGCTACATTATGGCATAAAATTAATCCAAAAGGACAGACCGAAGAACTCCTAACTCAAACGTATCAATTAACCGCTCAATTTTTAGAAATTAGAGGAAAGTTAATTGGTCCACAATCAAATAGAGAGGCACTGCAGTCTCAGCTTTTAGATTTACAAGCAGAAATTAGTGATAATCACGAAACCCTTAGGGAAATTTTAATTTCCTCTCGAAAAAGTTCCGGTAGATCTATCTATCAAAGTAAGCGATTATTGGTTTTTGTTCAGTTGGTCGATATGCAAGAAATGGCGTTGGCAAATCCCGTACACTATAACAAAATGGATGAGTTGCTCAACGACTATCCTGAATATATAAAAAGCTTTCAAAATTTACTTTTTGAAATGTCTAATCAATTACTTCTCATTTCTGAAGCAGGTCAAAATGCGAAGAAAATTCCGAAGCACGATCAATTAATTCAAATTTTCAGAAAGATTGAAAAGGAAATTTCTTTATTAAAATCTAGTAAAGAAGACTACGATTATGAAGGATTTTTAATGCTTCAAAATCTACTAGAATATCAAGAGAAACAGATTGAAAAAATTCAGAAAATAAAATGGCTGCTTAGTAATCCAAACCCTAGAGAACTTACTTTTATTAAAAAGGATGTCGCTAAACGGTTTGTAACGACCCAAGATTATAATCCAGCGTTGTTAATTAGAAACCTAAGTTTTAAATCGGCTATTTTTAAACACGCATTGCGCTTAGCAGTAGCCGTGATGGTTGGTTATGGTATTGGCGTATTTTTTGATTTTCAAAATCCATACTGGATTTTACTTACCCTTATCGTAATTATGCGTCCTAGTTATGGATTAACAAGAACACGCTCAAAAGAACGAATTATTGGCACATTAATTGGCGGAGCGATTGCCACTGGCATTGTTTTTATTACTCAAAACACCTACGTTTTTGCTATTCTAGGAGTAGGCTCTTTGGTTATGGCGATTTCTATGTTACAGAAAAACTATAAAACAGCAGCTACCTTTATTACACTAAGTGTGGTGTTTATTTATGCCATTATTAGGCCTGATGTGTTAACTGTTATTCAATTTAGGGTATTAGATACATTAATTGGAGCAGGAATTTCAACAGCAGCTATATTGTTGTTGTGGCCTGCCTGGGAGTTTATGGATATTAAAAGTAGTATTGAAAAAAGTGTAGCGGCCAACAGAGTTTTTCTTTCAGAAATTATTGAGTACTACCAACAAAAAGGTAGTTTACCAACTACTTTTAAACTAGCAAGAAAACATGCATTTTTAGAAATGTCTAATTTAAGTGCCTCTTTTCAACGGATGACTCAAGATCCTAAATCGAAGCAAAAAAACTTGGAAAAAATTTATGAATTAGTGGTGTTGAATCATACGCTATTATCTTCATTAGCTTCGCTAAGCACGTATATTCAAAATAACAAAACCACCGAAGCTTCTAGCCGATTTACAACTGCAGGAGAACATATTGATGAAAATTTAGAACATATCTTATCCATTTTACAAAAACAAAATGGTTTAAAAGAAATTGATGTAGCAAATAAAACAGAATTTTTTAAACAAGAGCTACCAAAATTTACACTAGAAAACCCAGATCTTCCAACCTCTGTACATCCTAAACTAGAGCGACAATTTCAAGAAGCGCATTTGGTGAGAGAACAATTGCATTGGTTGTTTTCGATTAGTAAGAAAATGCTTCAACTTTCAGAAAAAGTTAAGTTTGCATAATCACGTTACTTAAAAATTTAAAAATCAATACATTGTGTTTTTGGCACGCCTTTTGAAATTTCAGTAATAGAATTAAAAAACTGAAAAGATATGAAGGCACTTAAACTATTACTTGGATTTGGTCTTGTTGCTATCTTTTTTGCATCGTGTACCGTTGAAACCGTTGTTGAAGAAGAATATATAGATCCATCACCCTCAATAACGTTGGCTCAACTAGTGTCTTCTTATGAGTTGTGGTATGTAGATATAAACCAAACCACTGGAAGTGGGAACATTCCTTTTCTGCAAAGAGCATTTACCCTTTCATTTAAAAATGGAAACGTTTCGGCTAACAATAACTTAGCTGGTATAGGCGATCAAGGCTATGGTTTTGGTATCGATGTAGGGTATTATGATACGTTCGATTTTGAGCTCGATATTTCGCACGATATTGATGGGGCTTACACGTTTGAGGTAACTCAGTTAAATGATAATACAATTGAACTATATAATCGGTCTTTTAACATAAGCTATGTTTTGGTGGGATATCAACGCAATACTTTTGATTATGATAAATTGTTTTATGAAAACATCCATTATTTTTTACAAGAGTATGTTACTTGGGAAAAGACGTATACCAGCGAATATGGAAATTT
>Ga0209309_10000380_pt1 | contig 55050 bp, 55 predicted proteins | sample COGITO_mtgs_1204_2_FD_184807 | JGI IMG/M metagenome (GOLD analysis project Ga0209309, IMG submission 184807) | Pelagic marine microbial communities from North Sea - COGITO_mtgs_120412 (SPAdes) (version 2) | ecosystem: Environmental > Aquatic > Marine > Epipelagic ... | reverse complement strand
TAATAGTTTCATCATCTACTGTTGACTTGAAGATGTCTAAAATCGAATATCTGAAATTATTCTTGATGTGATCAAAATCTAACTTCTTTAATTCAACATTGCCACCGTTGCCATTTTTTATATATGATTTCCATCTGCCGAGTATCATATTCTCTCCATATGCTGAGCCAACATACTTTTTACCGTTAGAAGCGTCAGAAATCAAATAAACACCCTTCTGATTCTGAAGTGCCGTTTTCCAACTTTCCTTTGTAATAACCCTCGATAATTCGTTCCAACTGATATTTACCCTGTCATAGCCTGGGAAAATATCATTGTCAAAAGTGTCAGGTAAAATTTGTTGTATCTCACAATCATCCATAACCGAGTTAGCTAGGCGAATCATAGTTTGAGATTTATTCTTGAACTTTATAATTAACCGTCCAAAGTATTTTTCATATTCAGTAAGTGTCTCAAATTCATAACCCACTCCATTGAATTTATTTAAGTCCTTTGTGATTCTACCGATGTGAAACAATAGCCAAGAATCTTTTTCATTTAGTCTTATGAATCCTATGGTTATTTGACCATTTTTATAAGATTTGTTTTTGCTGTAATTCCAATAGTGTCCAGCGAGAATAGTCTCAAAGTCTGCGTTTTTAAATAATTCGATTGGATTCCAATTACCAGCAAACATCAGATTGAACCTGACCTTAACGTTGTCAAGGTCTTTCAGTTTTAAAATTTCATTTAGTAATATTTTCTCTGCTGGTTTTTTCATTTTTCTAATTGCACCTAACTGGTTATAGGATGCCCTAAAGTAGCAATAATGCTCGTATTCTCATGGGATAAGGAAGTTTGAGGGGCCTGGGAGCTCGTTTCGGTCGGGTTCCGACTCCGAGCTCAAAAGCTTATCGAAAGAACTGGAGACGCTCAGTTTGAGCTTCTGACTTACGTGCGTATAAATCATCGTGGTCTCGGGCTTCGAATGTCCCAACAACTCCTGAACAATGCGCAAATTGATGCCGGCTTCCAAAAGGTGAGTGGCATAGGAATGTCGAAAGGTGTGAGGTGTCACGTACTTTTCAACGCGAGCTTGCTTTACCGATCGGGCTAAAAACTGACGAACACTGGTCGGGGAGTAATGATTGCCCTCTCGACCTTCGAATACAAAATGATTTGGGTAATACCGATCCAAATAATTGCGCATCATAACCTTCAAAGCAGGGGAGAAGGGAAGGTAACGAAACTTGTTGTTCTTCGACATCCTTATGTGAATCTGACTGCGATCAAAATCTAAATCAGTGGTGGTTAAATTGCACGCTTCGCTCACACGCAAGCCTGCGCCATACATCAAAGCCAATAAACTGCGGTGCTTTAAATTCGCGGTGCACTCCATAATGTTTCGTACTTCCTGAAGCGACAATACAACGGGTAGCTTCTTCACCTTCTTCGGACGAACAAGTTCGTCGGGGTGGATTTCTGGATTCTCAAACAATTCCAAATACAACTTCAAGGCTCCTATAAATTGCCGGTGATAACTCAAGGAATAGTTGTTCTTCTTTAAGTAATTGGTCTGGTAGCGCTCTAAGTCATTCTGACTCATCTCATCGGGCATGCACCTCAACCAAGCACTCACCCCCAAAATCATACTCGTGTAGGTTTCACAAGTGCTCTCACTATAGCGCCGTGAATGCAATCGCAAATGGTAGCGGGTAATTTTCTCTTCCCCTCCCTCAGGTAGGTCGCGACCAATGCTGCGGCGAAGCTTCACCTTCTCACCAACGCCTTTTGGCATTGGAACAGCAGGGAAACGAACTTGCTGTTGGTCTATCCAAATCTGCCCTCGGAACCGATCCCATATTTCATGCAGAATGGAACGCTCGTTGGGAAACTCCCAACAGGATTTCTGCGGATTCCATCTTCCTCGCATTTCCTTCAACTGCAAAACGATGCTTCGTTCGAATGGAAACCGAACTTCCAAAATGGCGGGTTGAACATCCAAGTTCGAGCGCAATACGATTTTGAACTTCTTCACCCGACCAAACTAAAACGCCGGTGGTTGGTGCGACGAATAAGTGTATTCGTGGGCTTTCAAAAGACTAGACAACCGCTGGGCGAAGAAGGTGTAGAGGAATGCAGCAACTTCCCGAATTCGCTTAGAAGATAAGGTTGATGTCCTGACGGCCTACAATAGCCATTACTTCAACACAATTCCCATTCAGCCGATAGAAAATGCTGTCAACTCCGCATACGCATCTCCTGTAGCCAGGACGAATGTGGTCGGCTGATTCAAATGAAAACGGCCTCTCAGCAATCAATTCGAAGCATCTGAAAAAGTTGTTGAAGTATTCTTCCGCTTGTATTTTCCCAAAGTGAGAGACGCCGTAATGATGAATCCGAATGAGATCTTCTTTGGCCTGATTGCTCAGTCTATAATTTGCCACTCAATCCTTCATTGGAAATTCTAAGGATGTCTTCCCGCTCATCATCGCTGAAGCCACTCTTTTCTGCAGTCTCTAGCCTTAGTCGAATCCAATCTATTTGCCTTTGCTGCTTTCTGGCTTGCCTTATAAGGTCGTTCACCAATTCGCTTTTGCTGGTGTACTCCTTGCTTTCAACCTGCTTCTTGAGCCATTCGTCGTTCGGCTCTGTGAAGGAAATGCTTTGGCGTGACATAGAGTATTGGTTTGGTGTAAATATACACCAAATACGCATCAATTTTGGATTTTGAATCCTGAAAACCAAAGGGAATACAAGGGCATTGAGAATCAAGGATTGCTCGTATTGATCTTCGAACTGCTTCACCCGACCAAACTAGAACGCTGTTTCTTGAGGTGACGAATAAGAGTATGCGCGGAGCGCGATGAACCTACTGAACAGCAAGTCTTGCCTCAAGTATGTTATTGGCTTGAACCAGATGACGATCGTTGTGATACACAACTACCCTAAGTGTATCGCCGAGCCTCAATTTCAGGAAACTTGAAATGCTGATGGAGGTCTTGGTTTTAGTCAAATCAACGTTCCTGGCTTTCTCCAAAAGCTCCAGCGTTTGCTCTTGTTGTGCAAGAAATCGATCTACGGTCTTCTTGTCCAGCTTGCTGCCAATGGGGTCTTTGTCCCTGAAGGTTTTCATCTTGTTCAGCTTCTCCTTCGGAAGCATGCTTTTCGCGAAATAGTTACCTAGAAGTCCAGTCTTAAACTGCTTCTTCGGAAGTGTGTTCGATTCTGAAATGCGCTTGCCTATTTCTGGCATATAGAAGTCGCCGTATAAATTCAAATGCTCAAAACACTCCAAAATGCTCCAACTTTCTTGCTCGAGTCGTTGGTTCAGCTCTTCAACCGACAGTGCACTAAATTTTTCTGCTTGAAGAATGTTCCTGTGGGTGCGTTCTTTTAAATCATCAATGAGTAGTTCCGATTCCATCTTTATCTTCTTTGAGGGCAAATCTCGATGTTCATCTTCGCAAAAAGATTGATTAGAATTAAGACTTTTTGATTCTCGACAAGGTTTCAGGTGTCATCCTCAAATAGGAGGCGATGTACTTGTTCGGAATTTCTTGAAACAACTGCGGACTTCTCGCCAAAACTCTTCGGTAGCGCTCAACAGGCGAGGACGTAAGCAGATCTCGTTCTCGTTCTATTTGCTGGAATATCAGACCGCTCAGCATACTGATCCAGACTTTAGTATTCTCTTCAGAACTCTCTACAAAGTGCATGAAAGAGGACTTTGCAATCACCTTCAATTCGGTTTTTTTGATGGCCTGAATGCACAGGTCCGAAGGTTTTTCAGAGATGAACGAATCCAATGAGGCGATGAAATTGTTCTTGTAGCCAAAGCGAATGATGCTCTCTTCGTATTCGTCCAATACATACACCTTCAAACTTCCACTCACTACAAAGTAGAGCTTGGTATCTGTGCTGCTTTTTGTCTTCAAGAATTCGTTGCGCTTCAATTGCAGCCGGCCATCCCACAATTCTTGCTGGTCAATTTTTTCTATGAAGTTTGAAATGGGGTCCATCCTGCGCCCTCGCTTATTTCCCGTGCGAGATTTCTTCCTCTCTGAGCACACCGGAGCATTCTTCTATTTTGAAATCCTCATCATTCAACCAATAATCGGATGAAATGATTTGATAGATGTTGTCGCCCTTGGGCTCCAATTCCCATATGATGCCGTCTGCATCGTTCAATTCTTTCTCGGAATCGAGTTGTTCGTTGAACAGTCGTTTTAGCAGGCTTTTGTCAGAAAGCAAATCACTCACACATCTCAATACAATCTCTTTGGTGATTTCCACTTTACCACCAAAGCTGAGATCAAGGTCGATTATTGAGGCTAGTGTTTTCGGGAACTTGCCGTTGTAGGCCTCATACAGCAATTGGTTGATGTTGAATAGGGGGTAGTGTAATGCAATGTTCGGGTACTCCTCTGCAACTTTGTCTTCAAGCATTTCGTGCGAGAGATTCTTGATCTGGCCTTCACTCAGCAATCCATTCAGTTTATAGCTGAGAACAATTTCCGCAGCTTCATCGGGTTCATAATCCGAAATGGCCATCGACAGCATGTCGAACAACTCTTCTTCAGCCACGCTCGAGGCATCCGAAAATTCAAACAACTCAAGCAAATTGATGTAGTCTTCCTTTGTCCAATAAGCTTCCAACTTCTCGATGGTCCTTACTTTCTTAAGCTTAATGGTGAAATTCATTTTTTTGCTATTTGTTCTTCGAGAAAAATAATTCAAGCGTTCATGCCCGCCAACGGCTAAGCTAAGTTATAGCTGAATCAGCTATGTGCAACAAAGCGAAATGGAATCTATTCAACTCAGGGCGCTAAATCTCGATTTACGACCAAAACGAGGAGCGCAACAATGCGTTTTGAAAACAGAAATCTCAGAAGATCAAATTGATACAGAGGCTCTAGTCGGCTTCGACAAACTCGAAAGGAATCTCATTTTCTTCGAGCATATCTCCCATGCGTGTGTTTTTAGGGTCGGCGATGAGCATGGCGATTTTAAAATTGATGTCGTTAGGTGCTGTGCGAGCTCCATCTGCAGTGTCGGCAAGAATTTCCAAGAAGATGCCAACCTCTTCGTCGGGCTCTTCAATCAACATCTTGTCTGCCCTTGGAATTACCAATAAGAACTCTTTGGTTTCCACATTTTCAAAGACTTCAAGAAGACTGTTGTACAATTTGTCCCAGTCGTTTAATAGAGCGTCAGGAAAATCGAATTGGTCAAATGCTTCAGTCATCAAGCCAGCCTTGTTGGTCGAACGGCTTGCGCTGAGCACGACCATAGTCACGTCCAAATCCTGGTCTTTTTCCAGGTTCTTCTGGGTGTTATCAGCGCGATCATCTACCAATAGAAAATCAACTTCTTGACTGAACATATTCTTTACGAACTCCATAATCTCTATTTAACCTGCCGAATAAAAACTGCGGCTTCTGTGCTGTTAAGCACTCAATTTTCGCCTGAAAGAGTACAAATACATACTCGGCGTAGAAGACTCAATGATAAGCTGAATTGCTCTCACTTGCAATTTTCTTTGCGAAACAATTATAGTGCGATTGTATTGAGAAACAAAACGATGCGCGTTTTAGTTGTCATTTTTATCTAAACGGAGGGAAAACAGCTTTCATTTTGAGTCAATACATCTTGCTCTAAACGAAGGAAATCTTTGTAATCAACATCAGCTCAACAGACTATGAAAACATCTACTCTTTCAAACGCTCGAGGTACTCCTTCAAAGCTTTTTCTCTGCCCAAGTCTTTTGGCTTGTAAAACACCTGGTTTTTGAGAGAATCGGGGAGGTAATTCTGCTTCACGAAGGCTCCCGGATAGTCGTGTGGGTATTTATAATCGGCTCCGTAACCCAATTCCTTCATCAACTTGGTAGGTGCATTTCGCAAGAAAAGAGGAACGGCTTCATTCGGATATTCCTTTACAAGAGCTTGAGCCTTTTTCAAGGCCAAGTAGGCCGAATTGCTTTTTGGTGAACTGGCCAAATAGATGGTGCACTCAGCCAATGGAATTTCACATTCTGGATATCCCAAGGCTTGAACTGCATCAAAACAAGAAGCGGCCAAGGCTAGAGCCGTGGGGTTGGCCAAGCCAATGTCTTCAGAAGCTAGAATGAACAAGCGCCTTGCAATGAACTTCGGGTCTTCTCCAGAAGCGGTCATCCTACACAAATAATACATGGAAGCATCGGGGTCGCTTCCTCGCACAGATTTAATGAAGGCAGAAATGAGGTCGTAGTGCATCTCTCCCGACTTATCGTACACCGAAAGGTTCTGCTGCACGATTTCTTGAACTTCTTCCGTACTCAGGCGCGATTTGCCTTCGGCATTGCTCAGCAGCAATTCCAGCGTATTCAACAATTTCCGTCCATCGCCACCCGAAAGGCGATAAAGAATGTTTGGGTCTTCCAACTCGACGCCTTGTTCTTTCACCCAAGAATCTTCAGCATAAGCGCGTTCCAGCAGCATCTTCAGTTCTTCTTGACCAAAAGAATTGAGCACATACACCTGAGAACGAGAGAGCAGGGCGGGAATCACTTCAAAAGATGGATTCTCGGTGGTGGCTCCTATAAGTGTAATGGTTCCGTCCTCAACAGCGCCCAACAAAGAATCTTGCTGACTCTTACTGAAGCGGTGAATCTCATCGATGAAAACAATCGGATTGTTCTGTCCAAACAGACCGCCACGTTTTGCATTCGAAATCAGCTCTCGAATGTCTTTTACTCCAGAGTTGATGGCGCTCAGTTGATGAAAAGGTCGTTTTAAGGCTTCGGCCAGCAAACGAGCGATGGTAGTTTTGCCTACACCGGGTGGTCCCCAAAATATTATGGAGGGAATGAGCCCCGAACGAATCGATTTGCGAAGTGCACCTTGCTCACCCAATAGGTGGGCCTGACCGATGATGTCGTCGAGTTTCTTGGGTCGCAGTCGTTCGGCAAGTGGAGTGGGTGAGAGCACATTCAAATAAAACGAAATCTGTGCTATGCTCAGTCCGAATATCTTTGTTTCTACATGAAGATCGAACGCTGGGATTTTAACCGAGGAGAACTGCAGGAAAATGACCTCCTCTTAGAGCCGTTGAAGCTCTTCAAACAATGGTATGAAGATGCCGTTTCAGAGAACGTGCAAGAGCCCAGTGCGGTTGTTGTAGCTACGGTGCTCGACGGACAGGTGGCAACGCGCGTTGTTTACCTAAGAGACATTCTTGAGGAGGGATTGGTCTTCTACACAAATTATGAAAGTCAGAAAGGAAAGGCAATCGAGCAGGAGAATAGAGTGGCCATGAATTTCCACTGGTCGGAACTTGAACGCCAAGTAAAAGTGAAAGGCATTGCTGAAAAAGTACCCGCCGAAGTATCAGATCAATACTTCTCTGAACGACCTCGCCTGAGTCAACTCGGCGCATGGGCCTCCAATCAAAGCAGCGTCATCGCGAATAGGGAAGAGCTCATACTTCGAATGGAAGAGTTCGAGAATAAATTCGACGGACAGCCCGTTCCTCGCCCAGAAAACTGGGGAGGTTACGTAGTAAAGCCAACTTCATTTGAGTTTTGGCAAGGTCGACCTGGCCGTTTGCACGACCGCTTCTTATTCACCTCCGAAAATGATGTGTGGAAGGTGAACCGTTTGAGTCCCTAATAATGAGTCTGAACTAAACTGCCCTTAATGGCTACTCAGCTTTAGGAGCCTTTTCAGTCTTTGCGGCAGCCTTCTTTTTTGGAGCGGCCTTTTTTGTTGCAGTCTCTTTCTTAGCTGTTGCCTCTTTCTTAGGAGCAGTTTCTTTTTTGGCTGCAGCTTTTTTAGCGGAGGCAGCTTTAGCGGCTGTCGGCTTTTTTGCGGCAGCTTTTTTCTTTGGCAACGCAGCGATCTCAGCTACGGATAGATTGCGTTTAGTTTTTTTTCTTGTAACGCCGAATGAACTTCTAAAGCGTTTTCCCTTCGTCGATTTACGATCTCCTTTTCCCATGTGCTATTGCAATTTGATTCAAATATACGGATGCCAAAAAAATAGCCCCGTCGATGCGGGGCCATTTTCCATCGTTTAAATGTACGATGATTAGTTTACGCTACCAGAAAGCTCAGCGCCTGCTTTGAACTTAACAACGTTCTTAGCTGCAATTTGAATTTCTTTTCCAGTTTGTGGGTTACGTCCTGTACGTGCTGATCTATTAGAGATAGAAAAAGACCCAAATCCAACTAGTGCTACACGGTCACCTTTTTTAAGAGCTCCTGAAGTAGTGCTGATGAAAGCGTCCAATGCTCTTTTAGCATCTGCTTTAGAAATACCTGCGTCTGAAGCCATAGCTTCGATCAATTCGGCTTTGTTCATTATAATTCGTTTTTTGGTTAGAAATTGAATTTCGATTCCAAATGTATTGGAAAACTTAGAGCACACAAGGCTTGTAGGGCTTTTTGGATGCAAATGTTGAAAACTGTGGCCAAATGTTAATAAACTTGACTCTCCCGCTTTGCCTATAAGGCTTTCAGCGCTTTTGCTCTTCTTCCACAAAGATTCTGTCCTTTCCAAGGAACTCCGGACACTGAGTTGAGATCACTTTTGCGCCCCCTTCAGAGGTGACCTTCACGGAATGTACGGCCCTCCTAGGAATCAGGAAAAAGTCACCTGCTTTCATTCTATGAACGTCTTCATTTACGTAGAACTTTATCTCCCCCTCCTGGAGGTAGATGGTTTCGGTGTGTTCCGCGTGGTAGTGGGGTTTTACGGTGTCGAGCACCCAAATGAGATAGACCGTAGCATCCTCTGAATTCGAGATTTTTTCGACGACAATATTTTTCGTTTCGGAAGGCTTATGCTCGTGTGTCGAAATTACTTCTTGCGACTTTCCGAGAATTGGAAACAGAATCAAAAGACAGGCAATTAAACGAATCTGCATTGGCTTAAATTTGGGTGGCCGGCCAGAAAGGATTTCGCATCCATACGTCGTTTTCCAGCCTTTTGCAGCTCTAAAACCCGCAGAGAACCACTGCCAGTGTTCACAACTATTTCTTCTTTGGTGGCCTCAATTTGACCCACTTTACCGTCAATTTTAGGTCCTAGAGCACTCTTATAGATCTTAATCTGGCTTATTTCTTCACCTTCTTCAAGAATTCCAAAGGCTGCGGGATAGGGTGAAAGGCCTCGAATCTGATTGTGCAAGTCCTTCGCCGAACGACTCCAATTGATTTTACAAGTATCCTTATAAATCTTTGGGGCTTCTTTCAGCGGACGACCCAAGTCGATTCGATCTTGCTCCGTAGAGCTTAGTTTATTTTCGAATAGACCTACAACAGTTTCACTCAAAACATCAGCCCCTTCGCGCATCAAATTGTCTTGCAACACTCCCGCAGTGTCCTCATCGGCGATGGTCACTTCCCGCTGGAGTAATATGGCACCAGTATCGATTTTTTCTTGAATGAAGAAGGTCGTTACACCACTGCTTTTATCTCCGTTCATTACGGCCCATTGAATGGGAGCAGCTCCACGGTAGTCGGGGAGAAGGGAAGCGTGTAGGTTTATTGTTCCCAGCTTCGGCATGGCCCATACAGACTTAGGCAACATTCTGAAAGCAACCACAACAAAAAGTTGCGCGCCATAGGCTTTCAGTTCTTCTTGAAATTCAGTCGACTTTAAATTCGTGGGTTGAAGAACAGGAATGCCCAATTCTTCTGCACATTGCTTTACGGAACTGGCTTGAAGTTTATGACCTCGCCCGGCAGGTTTATCTGGAGCAGTTACCACGGCACATACCTCCGAAACTTTAGTCAGAGCTCTTAGGCTGTTGGCAGCAAATTCCGGGGTTCCAAAAAAGACAATCGGTCGGCTCAAGCTAGAGACTTCTCGGAATGCTCAATGATGAAATCGGCGAGCTCTTCACCGATGCGGCTTTGAGCTTCTAAAGTAGCTGCACCAATGTGCGGACTCAAGGAAAGTGCATCCATTTTAAGAAGGTCTTCCCTTGGACTTGGTTCGTTTTCAAATACGTCCAAAGCTGCGGCTCTTACTTTGCCATTTTCGATGGCAGCAATCAGTTCGCCCTCTTCAATGGTGCCACCTCGAGAAGTGTTGATGAGAATTACGCCATCTTTCATCTTCTCAATTTCAGCCTTTCCAATAACAGCACTTCCATCTGCCTGCTTAGGGACATTCAAGGATATGATATCAGCTTTCTGAAAAAGCTCATCTAAAGAACAAGTGCTCACTTTTTCCCAATGCACCACAGTACCATTGATCTCAATTGGAATCTCAGCGGTAAAGTCGCTCATGTCGTGTGCAACCACCTTCATCCCTAGCCCAAGCGCATAGCGAGCTGTAAATTGACCTATGCGTCCAAATCCAATGATTCCAATTGTTTTACCTCTAAGTTCTTGCCCTTTAGCATAAGCCTTTTTGAGTGTTGAGAACTCAGTTTTCCCTTCGTCGGGCATGCTTCTGTTTGCTTGGTTCAATGAACGTGAAAGCCCGAAGAGGTGGGCAATCACCAATTCAGCTACAGCCTGACTGGAGGCGCCTGGGGTGTTGAAGACCTGCAATCCTTTGTCGCGACCGTACTGAACGTCGATGTTGTCCATCCCAACGCCACCTCTACCAATCATTTTCAGATTTGGGCATGCGTCGATGAGTTCTTTTCGGGCAGTGGTAGCACTTCGCACGAGGAGAACATCTATGTTTTCGGCATTCATATAAGCAACCAAATCTTCTTGGTTCACTTTATCGGTAATTACGGTATGACCAGCTGCTTCAAGTTTTGCTTTACCAGCTGGAGCGATTCCGTCGTTTGCTAATACTTTCATCTATGCTTTGTTTTCAAGTTCTTTCATGCAATCAACCAACACCTGCACACTGTCTACATCCATTGCATTGTACATCGATGCTCTGTAACCGCCAACCGAACGGTGACCTTTAATGCCACTGATGTTGGCGTCGTTCCAAAGTTTGTTGAATGCTTCTGTATGTGATTCGTCGTTCAGAACGAAGGTTGGATTCATTTTACTGCGGTCTTGCTTACGCGCGGTTCCTTTGAACAGAGGATTGCGTTCCACTTCGTTGTAGAGCAAATCCGACTTCCGTTGATTACGGTCTGCAATCCAATTCATCCCGCCGTTTTTCTTCATCCATCTCAATGTGAGCATGGAAACATAAATAGAGAATACAGGAGGAGTATTGAACATGCTGTCTTTCGAGATGTGCACATTCAAATCGAGCATGGCCGGAATGTCGCGGCCCGATTTACCGAGAGAATCAGTCTTTACAATGTATACCGTTGCTCCAGCCGGACCGAGGTTCTTTTGGGCTCCTGCGTATATAAGGTCGTATTGACCAACATTTACTTCTTTGCTGAAAATATCGGAGCTCATATCGCAAATGAGCGGAATGTTCGCTCCTTTGATTTCTTGGAATTGCGTGCCGAAAATGGTGTTGTTGGAAGTGAGATGTAAGTAATCTCCATCAGATGGATTTTCGTAATCTGGAATGTAGCTGAAGTTTTGGTCTTCAGAACTTGCTATAACTTCCATACCGCCCAAGCGCTTTGCTTCTTTCAATGCTTTTCCCGACCAGGCCCCAGTGTTTACATATTTACCAACTCCACTGAGGCTAAGGTAATTGTATGCAGCGATGAGGAAACCAGTGCTAGCACCGCCTTGAAGGAAAAGCACCTCGTATCCACTCGGTACGTTAAGTACTTCCTTAACGAGCGAACGAGCTTCTTCCATCACATCGACAAAAGCGGCCGAGCGATGCGACATTTCCAGAATAGATAAACATGAATTGTTGAAGTTTAAAACGGCTTCTGAGGCTTCTTGAAAAACCTCTTGGGGAAGGATGCAGGGACCTGCAGAAAAGTTGTGGATTTTACTCATGTTTCTGTTGTCAAAATTTCCCTGCGAAGGTGCGACATTTTGCCAACGAACAAAATGACTTTTATCGGCCTATTTGAGGTGGGGCAGTGTAATTCTTCATGCTTCGATTTGAGCGAACGTCAACATCTTCTTCCAATCTCCAAAGTCCACCTTTATATCTAAGACCATCGTAGCTCATGTCAGGAACATAAAATTCATGCATTCCCTCGAGGTTATCTTGCATTGGACTCAAATGGTCAAAGACAACCATCTTAAGTTTTTCGTTGTAGGCCAAAGACATCACCGATTTTGCCGAATACTGGAAGATGACCCTCTGGCGCTTGGCATAAGGCTCATCAAAAACAAGGGCTCCAAATCGGGCCAATCCATCTTCGAAGTGCAGCACGTCAATGATCTTTTTGTTTGAAAAAGCGTCTTCGCCATCCCAGCCAAGCAATAAATAGTGTTTCGAGCCTTGGTGTTTGAAAGGAAGGATGTCGTAATAAAGGGAGCCAAACCACGATTGGGCATTTAGTTCAGCCTCAAGTGGCTTCTTCATGTTCGTGGATTTGTCTTGCAACTGAGTCACCTTAATCTTCGATTTATGTTTTTGGATGAGCACCGCGTAATACATAAAGCTCTGATTTTCCAGTGCCAAATTCCAGTTGATGATTTTTAAGTCTTTGTCGGGCGAATAGATGACTCCGATTTTTGGAATGGAATCGAGCTTGGAGAAAAAGGTGGACGGGTCTTCTGCTATTTCTAGAATCTGAAGTCCGAAGTTCCGATTCATCTCCATCTTTTCGGCGTCGTCGCGGCTCTTCATAATCTTCTCACGCATCGTCTTGAGTTCCAATTGAACTTCCATCAAATCGAATTGAGCTGATACGGAAAGAGTACAACAGAAACAGATGAAGAAGAGTAATGAGCTTCGGAGCATAAAGAATGCATTCAAATCTTGAACCAAAAGTAGTGATGTCCTTCTATCTTTGCCGCCTTTTATGCCAAGCTTTGAACACAGACTATTCGCTTTCGAACAATTGGGTCGTGAGCTTCAAGAATTTCTAACCTCCGACCTGAAGGGAGAGGAAAGGTCTAAGTTGTACGCTCAAGCAGAGCAGGAGAACGCTTGGTTTGTGGAACTTAGTGTGCAAACGGCTCTGCAAGAAATATGTTCCTGGCTCGAGCCAGACAGTCTGCGTCCTTTTGCAGAAAAGTACAGAGTAGAGAAGGAGTCGAGTAAAACCATTGGGCTCATTCTCGCAGGAAACATTCCTGCCGTCGGATTCCACGACTTGATGTGCGTGCTGCTTTCGGGACACCGAGCTTGGGTTAAATGTTCATCCTCGGATTCTGTGCTGATTCATTTCTTACTCGATGCGCTCTGCGCCATCGATGCAGAATTCAAGAAACAAATTGAATACAAGGACGGTCAATTGAAAGGGGCAGATGCTTACATCTCCACAGGAAGCAACAACAGCGCCCGATACTTCGAACATTACTTTGGTAAGTTCCCCCACATCATCCGAAAGAACCGTCATGGAGTTGCTGTAATTTCTGAAGAGACGACAGATGAGGAGCTTAAGTCTTTAAGTCACGACATCTTTCAATACTTCGGACTTGGTTGTCGCAATGTGAGTAAGATCTATGTACCCAAAGGATTTGACCTAAATCGCATTTACAAAGCAGCCATGGAATATCAGCATTATGCCAACTCTGTGAAGTATTACAACAACTACCACTACCACCGAACAATTTACCTTCTAAATAAGGAGCTTTTTTACGACAATGGCTTTTTAATCTTGAAAGAAGACAAGAATATGAGCAGTCCGGTTGGCGTCTTGCATTACGAATTCTACACCACGGAACCAGAAATTCCGATGGAAGAAGTGCAATGCCTTCTTTCCAATAAGAGCCTTGCCTTTGGCTCGGCACAACAACCGCGCATCGATGATTTTGCGGATCAAGTAGACACCATGGACTTTTTGCGAAGAATACATACTGCCGAAGAGTTATGAATTACTCAATGTTTATACTGAAAGGTGAAGAGATGTTAAGAACTGAGAATTTCAGTACATTTGAGCCCCGTCGGACATACGATTTCGGGACATGAAACAACTTCTTTTTCTACTTTTAACGGCCCTCATCTCAAGCTCTGCAATAGCTCAGCAGCTGATATGGTCGGAAGATTTTGAAGGAACGATAAGCCCAACATGGAGTTTGAACACCACCGACAGCAACTCTACCAATGCTGGGGAAAATGAGTGGGTCATCAACAATGAATACAACGGACCGACAATTCCGATCATCGTTCCAAACACTCCAACACAACCGGCTAGCTTCAATGGAGGTCCTACAAGTACTTATATGCACATTTCAAGTGCAGCTGCTAGGGTAGGAGGTCAACCGCAAAATGCTCATTACTCATTTCTTTCGACTCCCACATTAAACGAAAAGTACTTTACCAAGATGGCTTCGGGCATCAGTACGGCCAATTACATTTCTGTCTACTTTAAGTTTCACTTCCTTAATATGGCGGATGGTCCTGCTGGGACTTCTGGACAATTATACTATAGTACCAATGGCGGTACAGCTTGGATTCCTGTAAAAAACTACACCAACGTAGGGGCATGGACGGTAGATTCAATTTACAACCCAGCTTTTGACAACCAGAACGATTTACGCTTTGCCTTCCGATTTGAGAATCCTTATAGTGGAAACCCACCAAGCTTTTCAGTCGATGAACTTTCAGTGATAGGAACGCCAAGCTCGATTCCAGTAGTTGATTTTTCAGCCAGTCCGATTTCCATTTGCGAAGGAAGCTGTGTGAATTTTACAGATTTAACGATGTTCTTTCCTACTTCATGGGAGTGGACATTCTCTGGAGCCGACAGTGCGAGCTCTACTCGACAAAACCCAACAAACATTTGCTACCAGACTTCTGGTACGTACGATGTTAAGCTAAAGACTACTAATTCAGTCGGTGAGGATTCAACTTTGAAAGTTGCCTACATTACTGTAAACGATTGCAATACACCACCCGCTGCCAACTTCAAGGTCAGCAGACGAGTCATTTGCGCTGGTGATACCGTGAGCTTCACGGATTTGAGTACAGACTTCCCAGGCGAGTGGTTGTGGTTCTTCCCAGGATCTGATTCAGCCAACAGTACGCTTCAAAATCCCGAAAACATTCAGTACTCAACACCCGGTCGGTATGAAGTGACCTTGATTGTTCGCAACATTGGAGGTTCCGATTCCAAAACGATTCAGAACTACATCGAAGTTCAAGATTGCGTATTGCCAATTCCCGTATTTAAAACAAACGACGCCAACGATAGCATTTGCATCAACACCTGTGTAACGATCAAGTACGACACCGACAGTGGCGACATCGACCGTGTAAACACCTTTGAGTGGTTCTTCTTTGGGATTGACACCACGCGATTGGACACGAGTATTTATGACTTAAATAACTTGGTATTCAACAGGAACCAACACACAGTTTGCTACAGCAAGGAAGGGCGTTACACAGTTCGCTTGGTTGTTTCAAATCAATTTGGAGTAGAGGTAAAAAACGAGGACAACTTTATAACAGTTGGCGGTCCACCCACTGTTAAAATTCTCGATTCAACTGTTTACGAGACCTATAAAGGGAATGACATTTTTGTACGAGGTGAAGGAACAGGAGATCTTTTCTACTGGGGTTATAAAGATGGCAAGGACGGCAACGGCAACGACATCTTTAGGTACGAGTCAGGAGAAAACGTTTTACCTCGAGACACAAGCTATGTGCTCATTTACGACTGGACAAAGAAAGAGACTGAGATCCGCACACATGGAGATCGCTGGTTCTATCTCCTAAATGAAAACGGTTACGGCTGTCGAAGCTTCGATTCCCTTTACGTTAATGTCATCAATGAGTTTTACGTTGGTGTAGCAGATATCTTCAGTCCAAATTCCGATGGTTATAACGACCGACTTCGGGTTCATGGCAATGGAATCGCCAAAATTAACTTCAGCATTTTCGATCGCTATGGAGGTAAAGTTTACGAAACTGAGAGCGTAGAAGAAGCAATTGAAAAGGGCTGGGACGGAACAAAAGAGGAGAGTGATTTAAACCCAGGCGTATTTGTATACGTTGTGAAGGTGACTTTACTAGACGGCACCTTTAGAGAAATGGTAGGCAACGTAACTCTTGTGAGATGAGAAAGATACTGCTCGTACTAGCTCTATGCGCACCAACCGTGCTATTGGCCCAGCAGGACATTCACCTGTCTCAGTTCTGGAATGCGCCTTTACAGTACAATCCTGCAACTGCTGGAATCTTCTACGGAAATTTCAGAATGTCAGCCACGCACAGAATCCAATGGGGAAGCTTGAGTGACCCTTACGTGACCACCGCAGCCTCCATCGACCTTCCTCTTCTTAGTGATCTTACAGGAAATGATTTATTTGGTGTTGGCTTGAATGTCTACCAAGATGAAGCGGGCAATTCCGCCTTTAAAACGCTCAAAGGAAACTTAAGCTTGAACTATGGAAAGTCATTCGACGCCACCGAAAGTCATTTCATCTCTGCTGGTTTTGCGGTAGGTTATGGACAGCGCACCATTGACTACTCAAATTTAAATTGGGGCAGACAGTGGAACATTACAGATTTCGATCAGGGCTTGCCAACCTTTGAGTCTTCTTCAGCTGCAGCGAGTGTAGATTACCTCGATATGACTGGAGGTCTGCATTATTTCTATTCCGATCATCAAGCATGGCAAATGCACGCGGGATTGGCTTTGGGACATCTCAATCGCCCAGAAGTGGGGTTCTATGGCGGTGAGAAATTACTGCGTAAGTACATCTTCACATGGCAAGCTGAGTATCACTCACATAAAGACCGCGTAGCAGTTTCTCCAAAACTCTTTTACATGCGTCAGGGCGATTTAGTGACGGCTGTATTTGGTGCAGAGTTCGACTTCCTATTGAGTGAAGCAGGAAAAATTCTAGGTAAGACGAAGGAAGTGACCTTTGAAACTGGGGTGTTCTATCGTTGGAAAGATTCCTTCTATCCAATGATGGGTGTTAATCTGGGTGGTTATACAATTTCCGTGACTTACGACATTACGCTGTCTTCTTTAACCGACCAAAACAAAGCCTTGGGTGGTCCAGAAATATTCTTGAGTTATAAAGGTGGGTATAAGAGAGGCCTCAAGGAAAGACACTCAAACGATCGCTTCGATCGAATTCACTAAGGTTTGTATTCGTAGGCGCCAATGTCTGGAATGGCATCGCGCATTGTCCCAAGGATATCCTCGTTTAATTTATTGATGTTCACTTTTCCCGAATCTACAGCTGCGCTCTCCGCGTAGAGGCTATAGTCGTCGTCGAAGGTACTAGTGAACACTGGATTCACCCCGAAACTGGAGCTCGGATTGAAGATTACACTCTCGTAGTTAGCCAAATCGCTGGTATCTTGTTTGGTTCTCAAAATGCAATGGTCGAAAGTCAAATCGAATATTCCTGATTCGTCTTCATCAATTTTCAGTTCTTCCTCCTTGCTTCCGAAGATGATGCTGTTTCCAAAGTACAGATGACTCAAATCTCTGGTAGTTTCCACACCAAGGTAGTTCGTGAAGTAGTTGTTTACAAGAACCATCGGCTCAGAGCGGTTTCCTGACCAATAATTGGCGAAGGTGCAATGGATGAAGTCGTATGTTCCGCCGCCGTTTACAGCTAGACTGTGTGTACCACAGTCGTAAATCACTAAGTTCTCAGCTTCAATTTTATGGTCTCTAGCCAAAAGGCCTATACCAACCATGTTTTGAATGACTGTGTTCTGAATGACCACAGGGTTTTCCGCATAAACCAAAGGCTCATTGAAAGGCCAAGCCTCACATTGAAGTCCTACGAAACCATTTTTAATGATGGCGTGCTGAATCACAGAGCGACCTCCTTCGTTGATCCAAATGCGATCCCATTGTCCAGGGCGATCTTGGAAATAGTCCTCTAGCCGGGATCCTTGAAATACAACTTCATTCTCTTTTTCCCCTCGTACGCTCAAGGCTGATCCTGGGCCAACCCACAGGCCTGAATTATTATAGAAATGCACTTGCGTGCCCGCATGTATCTTAAGTGTGAAGGTGGTGTCCACTAACAGGTATCCATAAATGACGTGAGGTTTGTCGTTGAACCATTCCACAGTGTCTCCAAAGAAGTAAGGAGGTTCTGTGTAACTACTTAGACGAGAAAACACCGGAAGCCCTGGAATGAGCGTAGTAGGGCGATAGTAGTAAGCATCTTGACCCCAAGCGACCAAATCAACATCTTGGAGGTTTCCATTCGTCTGAAGTAAAATGGAATCCGATTCAACCAAGGGAGCATCTGAACGATTTGGGTCGATCGTGACTTCTACAAAAACGAAAATGCTGTCGTTGGCTGGAATTTCTATACCCTCATGAGATTTTCCTGCAATGCCATCCACGTTCAAACGAAACTTGGAGTCTTTTCCTTTGGCCAATCGAAGTTCTTGAATCACAAGATTTTCTGAGTAAGGATTGAAAATCACGAGGCGTTCTGTAGAAGAACCTAGACTGGTGAATACGGTATCGAAGAAAACGGTGTCGGTCGAAAACTCAAGCTTGGCGTCCCCTCCTTCGTAGAAAGAATTTTTCCGACATGAGCTGAAGGACACATAAATGAGGGCAAATATTAGAAGCTGTTTCATGCGGCGGACGAAGGTACGGAGAACGAAGAAGCAAGAGAAAAATTTCAGGGACTCAAGAATGTTTTTTGAATGATTAATGGCTACATTTGCAGCCCAATTAGAACAAGCATGAAAAAAGACATTCACCCCGAAGATTACCGATTGGTCGTTTTCAAGGATATGTCCAACGGTTACACATTCCTGAGCAAGTCAACAGCTCATTCAGAGGAAACAGTAACACACGAGGACGGAAATGAGTACCCTCTAGTAAAACTTGAGATTTCTTATAAGTCTCATCCTTTCTTTACCGGTAAGATGCAGTTTGTAGATACAGCTGGTCGTGTGGACAAGTTCCGCAACCGTTACAAGAAGTTTATCAAAGAAGGAGTCAAAGAACGTCAAGAAGAAAGCTAAAAAGACAGCCTCGCACAAGCGGGGCTTTTTTTATTCTATACTTTTATTAGGTGACCAAAGCGATTGTCTTCTTTGAACGATCTCGCGAGCGAATGCTGCCTCTAGCATTTACGCGCCCACTTTCTCACATCCGTATTGGAATCCACACCATTCAAGAAAAATGGGAGCGACATGGTTTCCATTGCAGCAATCACACAGCCGATTATTTGCGCGAGAAATTCCCTCTCAATATTTCTGAAGATCAATTTTTCGTTGATGCGAGCATGATCCCTTCGCCGGAATTCTTTCAAGAAGTTTCGGAGCTCAAAGTCAATGAAGCCTTAAGCAGCGGCGCTGGTGATGTTCTAGCATATCGGGCTGATACTCTAAGTACGAAAGAAGGTCTTCATCTAAAAGAAGTCCAGTCCGATTACCTCTACATCAAACACGCTTGGGACATCTTCTTAAACAATGGCCAGGCTCTTGAATGGGATTTTAAACTTCTGGGAGAAAGTCCACAAGTCGTTTCCGAGAGCAATACCCTAATCGGCTCGAGAATCTACATTGAAGAAGGCGCAAAGGTGACCGCCAGTATTCTCAACGCTGAGACCGGCCCTATATACATCGGTAAGGATGCGGAGGTGATGGAAGGCTCCATCATTCGTGGGCCGTTCGCTTTAGGGGAATCTTCTGAGGTTAAAATGGGAGCCAAAATTTATGGTCCTACCACCATTGGTCCGCATTCGAAAATTGGAGGTGAAGTCAGCAACAGCATTTTCTTCGGCTATTCCAATAAAGGGCACGATGGTTTTGTTGGAAATTCCGTAATCGGGGAGTGGTGCAACTTTGGAGCAGATAGTAATGTATCCAATCTAAAGAACAACTATTCCGATGTTCGGCTGTGGTCTTATGATGTGGAGGACTACATCGAGTCAGGACAACAATTCTGTGGACTCATTATGGGCGATCACTCAAAAACCTCCATAAACAGCATGTTGAACACAGGTACTGTCATCGGGGTGTGTTCCAATATATTCGGATCCGGGTTTCCAAATAAGTTCGTTCCTTCCTTTTCTTGGGGAATGGAAGGGCAAGAGTATAAACTCGACAAGGCGATTGAAACTGCCTCGAGAGTAATGGCGCGACGTTCTATTGAACTTACAGAGGTCGATCAAGCGATTATGTCATGGATATTTCACCACGACCAGCCATATCGTCAAGCCTAATTCAGACAATTCTTCCGCATACGCTCATGGTATGGTACTTGAAATGCCTCTTTCAGGTTCACGAACCAAGCACAGCCTGACAAGATGACCATGAAATATTTAGATTCAAACAAATTGGTAGAACTCGTTGAAGAGGGCGCCGACTTCATTCCATTGATGAGTGAAGAAGATGAGGAGTTGATGAACCTCGAAGAATACCCGGAAGTATTGCCGATTCTTCCTTTAAGAAATACAGTTCTTTTTCCTGGAGTTGTTTTGCCCATTACAGTGGGCCGGGACAAGTCTTTGAAACTCGTGAAGGATGCCTACGCTGGAAAGCGTCTTCTTGGAGCAGTTTCACAGATCGATCAAGCCAATGAAGATCCAAATCCGGATGAACTCAATAAGGTTGGAACCGTTGCTCGCATTCTCAAGTTGTTGAAGATGCCTGATGGAACCATCACCATCATCATTCAAGGCAAACGTAGATTCGAGATTGAAGAAGTCGTGAGCGAAGAGCCATTTATGACGGCCAAGATTAAAAGTCTTGTGGATGAAAAGGGAGTGAGCGATGATCGCTTCAGTGCGCTTATAGAATCGATTAAGGAAATGGCGACAAAAATCATTCATGCATCGCCTGAAATTCCGTCGGAAGCCAGTGTGGCTGTAAAGAATATTGATAGCCCTATTTTTCTTATCAACTTCATTTCCTCGAATTTAAACGTGGATTTGAAGCAGAAACAGGAGATTCTTGAAGCGCAGCAAATCACTGAAAGGGCAAACATCGTCTTGCTGAACATGACCAAAGAGTTGCAAATGCTCGAGGTTAAGAACGACATCCAATCGAAGGTGAAAACCGACTTGGACAAGCAGCAGCGAGAATACTTCCTGCATCAGCAAATGAAAACCATCCAAGAAGAATTGGGTGGTGACCCGCAAGACCAAGAGGTTGAAGAGCTGCGCGTGAAAGCGAAAGCTAAGAAGTGGAATACCAAGACCAAGGATTACTTCAACAAGGAGTTGGCGAAACTTCAACGAATGAACCCGGCGGGAATGGAATACAACGTTCAGCTGAATTACCTAGAGGTTCTGGTTGAGCTTCCATGGAACGAATACACCAAGGACGATTTCGATTTGAAGAAAGCACAAGCTGTTTTAGACCGCGATCACTTTGGCTTGAAGAAGGTCAAAGAGCGAATCTTAGAGCATTTGGCTGTCTTGAAATTGAAAGGAGATATGAAGTCTCCAATTTTATGCTTGGCGGGCCCTCCCGGTGTTGGTAAAACATCTTTAGGCAAAAGTGTGGCTGAGGCTCTAGGTCGGAAATACGTTCGCGCTAGCTTGGGAGGCCTCAGGGATGAAGCTGAAATCCGTGGACACCGTAAGACTTACATCGGAGCGATGCCAGGGAGAATCATACAAAGCCTAAAGCGAGCTGAAACCTCCAATCCGGTATTCATTCTCGACGAGATCGACAAGGTAGGAGCTAGCTTTCAAGGAGATCCATCATCAGCCTTATTGGAAGTGTTGGACCCAGAGCAAAACGAGGCTTTCTACGACAACTTTGTTGAATTAGACTACGACTTATCGAAGGTTCTTTTTGTGGCAACAGCTAATGATTTGGGGAACATTCATCCTGCCTTGCGCGATCGTATGGAAATCATCAATATCCCAGGCTATACAGTAGAGGAGAAGATTGAGATTGCACGCAAACATCTACTTCCGAAGCAAATTTTGGAGCACGGTCTGAAAAAAAGATCCGTTGTTCTCTCAAAGAAAATCCTTGAGTTTGTCATCGAGTCCTATACGCGAGAAGCGGGTGTTCGAGGTCTTGAGAAGGCCGTGGCCAAGATTGTGCGCAAAATCGCTCTCAAAACAGTGATGGAAGAGGAGTACGAATCCAAGATTTCATTGGAACAGATTTCCGAGTTTCTCGGAGCAGGCCATGAAAAGGATAAATACGAAGGCAATGAGGTTGCTGGTGTGGTAACTGGATTGGCCTGGACCCCAGTCGGCGGTGACATTTTATACATTGAGTCTTCTCTATCTCCAGGAAAAGGTAGGTTGACTTTAACCGGATCTTTGGGCGATGTAATGAAAGAGTCTGCTGTATTGGCACTGGAATATCTCAAATCTCATGCAGATCACTTCGGACTCAAGCCTGAGCTTTTTGAGAAGTACAACATTCACATTCACGTTCCAGAAGGGGCAACTCCAAAAGATGGACCTTCAGCTGGAGTAACCATGCTCACTTCATTAGCTTCCTTGTTCACCCAAAGAAAGGTGAAGTCGAAGTTGGCTATGACTGGTGAAGTAACGCTTCGAGGAAAAGTGCTTCCAGTAGGAGGAATCAAGGAAAAGATATTGGCGGCAAAACGCGCAAATATTTCTGAGATCGTAATGAGCAAGGCAAATGAGAAGGACCTCAAAGAGATTGAAGAGAACTACCTGAAAGGACTGAACTTCGTCTTTGTAAATGAGATGAAAGAAGTGGTGGACTACGCCCTCACAAAGCAGAAGGTGAAAGAGGCGCTAAGGCTTTAGTCAAGAAATAAGATTCTGACGAAGTAAAAACTCAAGTTGTTTGTTGACTTTTTTGAGTTTATCGGTGAGTTCACCATTGCGAGAACGTAAGTCGAAGAGTTCAAAATCACTGTTGAGAATGAAGCGTAAATCGTCTTCATCCCAAGGTTTCTGAACATAGCGATAAACTTCTCCTTTGTTGATGGCGTCGATGACAGCATTGATGTCAGCATATCCGGTGAGAAGAATTCGAATGGGACCTGGTAGAATTTCCTTTGCTTTTTGGAAGAATTCTACGCCATTCATTCCGGGCATCCTCTGGTCACTTATGATCACATTGACCACTTGATTCTTTAAGAGATCGAGTGCTTCTTGTCCAGAAGTAGCCGTAAAAACTTCGTAGTCGCGACGAAAGGTCGCCTTAAGAGCGATGAGATTGATGGAGTTCGATTTTTGGAATTGGTAAAAACCAACTATCCGGAAACTTTGAGGATTCTTCTCACGGGTCATGCCGACTTGGAAGCTTCCATAATGGCTGTAAATAGGGGAGAGATCTACCGCTACATGCGAAAGCCTTGGATTGAAGAGGAGCTGAAGTTGGCTATGAATCAGGCCCTCGAGGTTCAACAGACGCGACGTTTGCTGCGGCAACGGAACCAAGAGCTGGAAAAGGCATACAACGAATTGGACAATTTGATTTACAGTGCCGCGCATGACATTACTTCACCACTCACAACGATTCTTGGTTTGGTGGCACTCATTCGCGAAGAACCAGAAAACAGCGAGGAGTATCTCGGAATGATCGAACGCTCTGTAAAGAAGTTGAATGTTTTTACAAAAGGGGTCATTGGATTTCATCGGAACCGACGTACAGGAATTCTAAGCAACCGAATCAGTTTTCAAAAAATACTCGACAGTCTCATCGAGGATTTCAGCTATTTCGAAGCGGCGCAAGATGTGGAGTTTAAAATTGAAATTACTGGAGAGACTGAATTTGTCTCCGACCGTGGTAGGGTGATTACGATCTTGAGCAATTTGATTTCAAATTCCATCAAATACAAGGATTTTACAAAAGACAAACCCTACCTAGCTGTAAGAGTAAATGTCAACCCTAGAGAGGCGAGCGTTGTGATAGAAGACAATGGCCTTGGAATACCCAAAGACCGTTTAGGGAAGATCTACGACATGTATTACCAAGCAGGAAAGAACGAACGACAAGGTCAGGGCTTGGGACTGCACATCGTGTTGGAAATCATTCACAAATTGGGTGGTAAGATTGAAGTGAAATCAACTGAAGGAGCAGGTACAACATTCAAAATCATTCTCCCCAATATGCACGAGAGTGAAGTTACAGTTGAGCAGTAGGCACTGTAAGAACAGGCTTCTTCGACTTTTTGAGAACTTCTTTGCAGACCGAGCCCACAAAAAGATCGTACAACGAGCCATGGCCGTGAGAGCCAATGATCAATAAATCGGCATCCAATCGGTCCAATTCCCCCAAGAGCACAGGTGCTTCTTGACCTTGTATCATCAAACCTTCGGCCTTGAAGCCTGCAATGCGAAGAGCTTCAGCAAATTCTTGAATCTCCCGATGATCTTCCTTCAATTCTTCAGCGACATTGTCTCGAATGTATTGAGGGCCAACTTCTAGCCCTACAAAATCCGGATTTGGAGGTGCTACATGAATCAACCAAATCTTCGTATGCTTTGGATCTGAGACCTTCTTCGCCTGTTCAACAAGCTCTGCGCAAGAATCCGATAAATCAAGGGCAACAATAACATTATTCAATTTCATATCAATTGCATTTTGAGCTCAAACTGCTCGAGAGCTTTAGGTCAACTTGCGACCATAATTTACTAACTCCATCTTCGCCAGTGTGAAGTTGTTCACAAACCTTGTTTAGAGCATTGATGCCCGCCATGGCATTCCAATTTTCCACATCGATGGTGGCTTCAAGAGATAAGCTTCCTCCGTCAATCGAGTAAGCCATTTCAACTTCCTTCGACAAAGCGTTTAAACTGAGGTTCACTTTAGCAGTTCCTTCGTTCTCGTCGCCGGAAACTCCAACAACTTCTCCTTCTAGAACTTCACTTTCGAGAAGACTTCCGAAAAAGAACTTACCAATTTTAGCGTCGCGATCTGCATTGTTGCTGTTGAGGCTGGATGCCGGAATGCTGAAGCTACCTGAGCTTAGAAGCTCGAGTACGCTGCCTTCCTTGGTAGCGCTTGTAAGTTTGAATTCATCAAAGGTTCCCCCAACCGGTACTTTCGAGCTGGTTTTGAACGCAGTCCATGTAAGTTCATGGGAAGCACCCTCAAGTAAATATGAACAAGCACCACTGTCACCCCCAATTTGAATGCTTTTCTTTTCAACGGGAGCAGAACAAGAACTTAAAATGAGCAGGCTGATGGTGAGAGAAAAAATGCTTTGAAACTTCATAGTATGTGTGACCTTTTTTGAGTGTTAATATCTGACCCGAAGATAGTGAAGAGCTTGAACTTATTCAATGCTTCACCTTCTTTGATAATACTTAGTTTTAGGCCTTTAAATTTTAGCCTTGAGTACGAGCACGCGCAATCTATCCATTCTTCTTTTTCCGAACACAAATGAAGCCTTGAATGACCTTAGGGCGCCGCTTGGGAGTTTCTTGAAGAAAGCCAAAGAACAATTGGAAATCGTATTGGCCCACCGAGAAGATGACTTGGCTGAGCTTTCTGATTTAGAATTAAAGAGCTGTTTGCTGGAAAGCTCAGAAAGTCTTTCTGCTCAAATAGAGACTGCGAGAGATGCTTGTTCCAACGAAGACATATTACTTCTTGATTATTCAAGTGTCGAGAATCTGAATTCCATCTACCAGTGGTGGTTAAGAAAACAGTCGGATGAAGCAAAGGGTTTGCTTAAAATCACACATCGTGCTGAAAAGGCAAAAGCAAAGACTCCTTGGAAAAATAGAATGCAGGCTTTGGCCTACAATATTTTCACACCAAGCTCGGATGGCGATTTAGTCAATCGATTTCTACTGATTCAGAAGGGCCGATGGATTGAGCTTTCTGCAAAACTCCCTTCGAAAGCTAAAAACTACCCTGCTTATAAGGAAGGACTTCTCAACGCCAATCATCTCTTGGGTTTCCAAAGCGGACAAGAAGAGCTCGAGTTTTCAAGTCTTCGTCCGAGCTCAGGAGGTTTCATTGCATCCTTTATTCCTGCGCTCATTCAAGGTCTTCGCTTAAAATGGGATTGGTTTGTTCGCTATCCCTTAAAGCATTACAAAGAAACCGACGGAGGTGCATGGTCGAGAAAAAGTCCGATTTGGAGATTCTGTTTTTTGATGCTGGCATTTTTGGTGATGCTCATCATGCCTGCTTTAAGCTTCAGCTTTGGAATTCTTTGGGATGAGCCCGATCACATCAGCTATGCCGACGATGTGCTTCGATACTTCAGTACCCTAGGTGAAAACACAGCCGTAATTGATGACGAGAAGAGAATCTATTTTGCGATGCGAATCTATGGGATCTTCTTCGACACCTTCTCAGCTTTCGTCTATCATGTATTGAGCCCATTCGGTATCTATGAAACACGACATTTATTAAATGCTCTAGTAGGAGCCTTTGGTATGTTGTACGCTGGATTACTCGGGCGTCAGTTGGGTGGTTGGAGAGCTGGCTTTTTGGCTTTTCTCATCATCTTCCTCAGCCCATATTACTTCGGTCACTCGATGAACAACCACAAGGACATCCCATTTGCAACGGGCTACATCATGGCTGTTTACTACCTCCTTTTGTATCTCAAGCAACTTCCAAAACCTCGACCAAGCACCGTCTTGTTCCTCATTGTTGGCATTGCATCCGTCATAAGTATTCGGGTCGGTGGACTCTTGGTTACGGCTTATGTAGGCATGTTCACAGGAATCTTCTGGTTAATCTACATCTACCAGAATAGCTTCTCAAAGGCAGTCAAATTGGTGCCCCGCTTTTTTGTTTTGGTCACCATCATTGCGGTAGCCAGCTTTATACTTGGAATCCTTCCTTGGCCTTATGCATTGGAAGACCCATTGAACAACCCTTTTGTTGCACTGCAGTCGTTTACAAATTTTGAATTGCTCACGATTTATGAAGTGTTCAATGGCGAGCGGATATACATGAACGACGTTCCTTGGAATTATCTACCTAAACTCATACTCATAACCTCTCCATTTTTCGCCTTAGTAGGCTGGGTGCTGAGTCTCTTCTTGTGGTACAAAAATGATGGACGCTATAAGTTTTGGAGCATTGCCGTTGTGCTCTTCACCATTATTTTCCCAGTGGTATACGCCGTGTACAAAGACTCGACTCTCTACAATGGTTGGAGACACTTTCTATTCATATATCCAGCATTGGCGGCTCTGGCTGCCTTAGGTTGGGATAAGGCAATGTCGAGTCCAAAGAAATGGGCGAACTACGCCTGGACGGGCTTATTTGGCCTTCTCTGCCTAAACATAGTTGTATGGGAAGTTCGCAATCATCCCAATCAATACTGTTACTTCAATGAAACTGTTGGAGGTTATGCCGGAGCTTATGGAAAATACGAGCTCGACAGTTATGGTAATGCCATGCGTCAAGGAATCGAGTGGTTGATTGAACATGAAAACCTCGGTGAGGATACGGTGAAGGTAGGAGTGAACATGACTCCACCAACAGCAGCGTATTACGCATCCAAAACTTCCGATAAAATACGGGTGAGCTGGCTTCGAGATTTCGAACGGATGACGAAACCAATCAGCTATGCGATTTTTGCGCCTCGAACCTTTTCACCGACCGAATTGCTCAATGGCTCATTTCCTCCGGAGGGCACTATTGGGACCATCGATGTAGAAGGAAAGCCACTGCTGGCCATCGTTAAGTTTGAGAACGACTTTATGTATCAAGGATACGTTCAAAGCAACTCGGGCAATTACCTGGCTGCCATTCCATTTTTCCAGAAAGCAGTCGATTACGATCCCGATTGGGAAGAAGGCTTAAGAATGCTTGGAACCTGTTTGCTCAATGCAGGAAGGACAGATGAAGCTGGCGAATATCTTTTGAAGGCCGTGGAAATCAATCCAGATAGTTACATGGCATGGGGTATTTTGGGAGTTTACTATGCACGCAAAAACGATTACAATCGTGCAGTGGAAAGTTTGGTGAGAGCTGTAGAGACAAAAGTCAACAACTCTGGCGCTTATCTGCAATTGGCTTCACTCTATGAGACCACCAACAACTATTACTTGGCCACGCCGAAGATTTTAACTCGAATGGGGCAATATCTTATTGAGAACAATCAGAATGAGCGTGCAGTAAAAATGCTCAACGTCTCGAAGAACAAGGATTCAGACTATGCTGAGACTTATCAGCAGCTGGCCTTGGTATATGCGAAATTGGGTCAGGGCGATCAGATGAATAAGGCCAATCGCAAGTACAAGAAATTGACTGGAAGAGAGACGAAGGTCAAGGATGAGATTGACAAAATGCGTCAAGAGCAAGAAGGGGAGGAGTCTTAATTAAAGATTTCATCCAAGTTTAGGCCTCCAAAATTCCCAGAACTCATCAGTAGAATATTTCCTGCCTGCCTATTGAAATCTTCAAAGCAAGCCTTCAAATCATTCACATCGATAATTACCTGAATGTTTGGATTCGAGAATCCACTGAGAATGTCATTAGGTTCAATGGATTCCAAGCCTTTGTTCGCTATTGTTTTGGGCGAATAGAAGACTACAGCCTTGTCTGCATGATCGAGGCTGTGCGCATATTTAGGTAAAAAGTTCTTATTCAAACTGCTGTAAGTGTGCAGCTCAATGCAAGCCATCAAAGTCCGATCGGGGTATTGCTCCTTCACGGCTTCCACAGTGGCTTTTAACTTCGAAGGCGAGTGCGCGAAATCTCTGTAAATAAGGCGCTCATCCGATTTTCGAAAGATCTCAAGCCGACGCGAAGCTCCCTCAAAATCGGCAACAGCATCGTAAAATTCATCCCTGCTGAGTCCGAGTTCGATGCAAATAGCACAGGCAGCTTCGAGGTTCTGCATATTGTGTTTTCCAACTAAGGATAGACTGTGTTTACCATCTACGAGGTAATGTCCGTCGCTCACAGAGTATTCGGGGGTTCTATAAGCCTGAGTGTTTAAAGCTGCTCCTTTGTTATGCACTAATGAAAGCACTTCAGCATCCTCTTCGCAATAAATCAATTTACCACCGGGCTCTATCACCTTGAGTAAATCCTCGAAACAGGCTAAGTATTCTGGATATGTGGGGAATACGTTGATGTGATCCCAAGCAATACCAGAGAGCAGAGCCACATGCGGACGATAATGAACAAACTTCGATCGTAGGTCGAGCGGCGAGGAGAGGTATTCATCGCCTTCCAGAATCATGGTTTTTGCATGACTGATGCGAACCATGGTCTCGTAACCTTCGAGTTGAGCTCCAACCATATAGTCTACATCGAGCTTTGCTTTTTTGCAAACGTGCAAGATGATGGAGGTGATGGTGGTTTTACCATGACTTCCAGCAATAACAATACGTCGTTTGTCTTTTGCTTGCTCGTAAAGGAACTCGGGATAGGAGAAAATGGGAATTCCCAATTCTTGCGCTCTCAGCAATTCAGGATTGTCGGCTTTGGCCTTCATTCCCAATATTACCGCGTCCAATCCGTCATGAATGTGTTCGGCTTTCCATTCGATGGAATCGGGTAGGAGTCCATGAGATTTCAAGCGACCTCTAGAAGGTTCAAATATTTCGGAGTCGGAACCACTTACCCGATCGCCTTTCTGATGAAGGGCTATTGCTAGATTGTGCATTGCTGCGCCACCGATGGCAATGAAGTGTACATTCATAGTGCTTTGGACTGAATTGAAATCCGAACTTAAGGACTAAGCAGTAGTTTTACCTGAGCAGAGTGGCTTCTTTTTGAACAGCACTTTGTTTGACCAAGCATATGAGTACATCGCCCAGCTTTAAACAAACAGTACGCATTCCACTTGCCTTTGTGGCGATCATGTGGTTGGTGTTTCTAGTGGAATTGATTCCTGGTCTTGATTTCTCAACCTATGGCATCAACCCTAGAACGATGGATGGCTTGAGGGGAATATTCACCGCGCCTTTCATTCATGGGGATTGGGGGCATTTGGCCAACAACAGTTTGCCAATGCTGCTTTTGGGAATGGGGATTTATTATTTCTACCGCCCAGTGGCGCTCAGAATATACATCTTCAGCATATTGATTACTGGTTTATGGGTATGGGCTTTTGCCCGTCCTTCTTTTCACATTGGAGCAAGCGGTGTAGTGTACAGCTTCGCTGCATTTGTTTTTGTGAGTGGGTTCCTTCGAAGGAATTTTCGTCTCATCGCATTGTCTTTGCTTGTAGTGTTTCAGTACGGAGGCATGATTTGGGGAGTGTTGCCCATTACCGAAGGGGTCAGCTGGGAGTCGCACCTCTTAGGCGGACTTACAGGTGTGATGCTCGCGTATTACTATCGTGAGATTGGCAGAGTTGAAAAAAAGTACGATTGGGAAGATGAAGAAGATGAGCCTGAGTTTGACGATTGGAAGCTCCCCGAACAAAGAGATCAAGAGCCAATCTACCGCTACATCTATAAGGTCAAGAGTGAAGATGACACGAAGCCTAAGGCTTAGCCTAGAATTCCCTCAGATTTAATCTGCTCAACCCATTTCTGAACGCGCTCTTCGGTGAGCTCGTCTTGATTGTCTTCGTCGATGCAAAGTCCCATGAAAGTACCGGGCTCTACCTCAGCTTTCGATTCGTCGTGCTCGTAGCCCTCTGTTGACCATTTCCCAATGATCTTGGCTCCATTTTCTTCAGCAACCAAACCGATGATGCCAACACCATCGCAGAAGTAGGTGCTGTATCCATATTGATCGCCAAGTCCAAACAAGGCAACGGTTTTACCACTCATGTCGATCTCTTTGAAATTATTGAAGAAGTCGTCCCAAGCAGATTGAAGTTGGCCATCGTGCCATGTGGACAATCCAAGAATAAGCGTTTGGTATCCGTCAAATTCACTTCCGTCTACGTCATAAACGTCGAACAAATCTACATTCTCTTCGCCTAGAAGTTCGCTGATGGTATTTGCTACACCTTCAGTGCAGCCGGTATCTGAGCCGTAAAAGAGTCCAATCTTCGCCATAATTCTAATAATTGCTGCAAACGTAAAATCTGACTTTACATCTGCGAATGATTTGTGTCAAGACTTAGTAACAATTTGAAGTGCACTTAGTTTGATTTCAAAAAAAAACCCTCACTGCAAAAGCAGAAAGGGTTGATTAAAGTAGGGGATACCTATCTTCTTTTTTCTTTGATACGGGCACTTTTCCCAAAACGTTCTCTGAGATAAAAGATTCTCGCTCTTCGAACCACACCAACTTTGTTCACGTCGATTTGGTCGATGAAAGGAGAGCTGATCGGAAAAATTCGCTCAACGCTGATTCCTCCAGAAACTTTACGCACGGTAAAGGTCTCAGTGTTTCCTGCGCCATTGCGCTGAATCACAACCCCTTGGAACTGCTGAATACGCTCCTTGTTACCTTCTTTAATCTTGTAGTGTACCGTAATGGTATCACCTGCTTTGAATTTAGGAAGCTCTGCTTTCTGATCCAATAATTTTTCTACGTCTCGAATTGCCTGATCCATGGCTGTGATTTTAGGGCTGCAATATTACGACAAAAAGCTTGAATTAACGACTGTAGATAGTAGTTTATTCACAGCTGTTCAAAAGTAGCTCTGATTTGGGAATATTCCGCACCAAAATTACTTTAAGTATCTGAAATCGTGACCGTTCTGTATCTTTTCAAGAGAGTGGAAAATCAGGCGAATCACAGCCTCCACATCTACTTTATCAACAGTTTCAACTGTGGTGTGCATGTATCGCATCGGAAGTGAAATCAAAGCGGAAGCAACTCCACCAGTGTTGTATGCGAATGCATCGGTGTCTGTTCCGGTAGCTCGCGAGGCAGCTTGACGTTGAAATGGAATCTTTTTTTCGTTGGCAGCTTCCACAATCAATTTGAGAAGATTTTGCTGAATCATTGGCCCGATAGAAAGTACGGGACCTTTTCCCATGCTCAAATCTCCTGAGTCGATTTTCTTATACATGGGGCTTTGAGTGTCGTGGCACACATCTGTGACAATGGCTGCATTCGGACGAATCCTCTCCACAATCATCTGAGCTCCACGCAAGCCAATCTCTTCCTGAACTGCGTTCACAACATAAAGAGAGAAGGGGAGTTCCACTTTTCGTTCATGAAGGAGTCGAGCAACTTCGGCAATCATAAATCCTCCTATTCTGTTGTCGAGTGCGCGTCCAACATAACGGCTGTTGTTCATGATGATGAACTCATCTTCATAGGTCATTACACAACCTACATGAATCCCTAAAGCTTCAACTTCTTCTTTGGAATTACATCCTACGTCAACCGTAAGGTTCTTAAGGCTTGGAGCCTCTTCGTTGGTGTTGCTTCGCACATGAATTGCCGGCCAGCCAAATACACCTTTTACAATTCCTTTTTCTGTCTGAATGTTAACTCGCTTTGACGGCGCAATTTGGTGGTCAGAGCCTCCATTCCGAGTCACGTAGATGAATCCTTCTTTGGTGATGTAGTGAACAAACCATGAAATTTCATCGGCATGAGCTTCGATGACAACCTTGTACTCTTTTCCAGGATTAATAACTCCTACAGCAGTTCCATAGGTGTCGATGATGTGCTCGTCGATGTATGGCTTGATGTATTCAAGCCAAAGTTTTTGTCCTGATGCCTCCCATCCGGTAGGTGCGGAATTGTTGAGGTAAGTCTTTAAGAATTTCTCACTTTTTACGGTAATAATGTCTTTCATGAATCGGTATTTTCCCCTGTTAATGCTTCTGAAACTTCATACATATGGTCGCCAACTTTCTCAGTTAAACCAACCATTTCCGTGTATACCATGCCACCTTCAATGTTGTAATCCTTCTTACCAATCTTATTGAGGTGTTTCTTTTTCAGTTTGTCGTGATGTTCATTGATTGTCTTTTCACACAAACGAGCAGGCTTTAAATCTGGTTCGTTTAGCTTGTCTAAATTGCTGATCATCTCAATGCTTGCATTGTCGAGTAGAAGAAACATATGATCGAGCCCCGTACGCTGTTCTGGCGTAAACCATATTTTCTTTTTCTCCTTATTCTGGAAAATCTTTGAAAACTGATAGTAGAGGTCGGAAACACGCTCTAGGTCACCACTGATGGAGAGCATAGCTCTTACATCTCTTATCGAACGATCGCTCAATTCACCTTCACCAATTTTAGCCAGGTAGGTATCTACTTCAACTTGAAGACGGTCAGCGATGTCCTCATACTTTGCAATACGAGCATTGAGTTTCGATTTCTTCTTGTCGTCTTTTTCGAAAATTAGGCTTCGAGCAAATCCATTCATTTTACGGATGATGGCACCAAACTTACTGAGCTCTTTTCGTGCTTCGAGAACCGATAATTCGGGAGTGGAAAGGATTCCTCTACCAATGTATTCCAACCTAAATTCATCGTCCTCACCACGGCTGGGCACCATGCGGACCGCTGTTTTAGCAATGAAGTCAACAAACCAGATAAGAATGAGGGAATTGACGATGTTGAAGGCAATATGAAAGAGCGTAAGCGCCCACTGAATGGCTTGAGGTTCTGCGTCTGCTGCAAGGGGGGAGCGCAATGATGTGCTTCCAATGTAGGAGTCAATTCCATTCAAAAAGAAAGGAAAGACTACAATCATCCATACAACTCCAAACAAATTGAACATGAGGTGCGCTCGGGCGGCTCTCTTCGCATGAACATTCCCAATCATTGCTGCGAGATTCGCGGTGATGGTGGTTCCGATGTTCTCACCAAGAACAATGGCGGCAGCCAATTCAAATGGTAATCCCTTTCCGCATAGCACAAGCGTGAGTGTCATGGCGGCACTAGAGGATTGTATGATGACAGTAATGATGGTTCCAATTCCAACGAAAAGAAGGGTAGAGAAAACTCCCATACCGGTCAAGGGCTCCAAATACATCATAATTCCTGAATCCAAGCCAGGGACGGCATTCTTAAGTGCGTCGAGCCCCATAAAGAGCAAGCCAAATCCAATCAGGAATTCACCAAATGATCTCGTTCGATCTCCTTTCATAAACAGCAAGGGGAAGCCGATGGCTATGATTGGCAAACTGTAAGATGCAATACTGAACTTAGAGAAGCCGAGGAAGGTTACCATCACTGCAGTGACTGTAGTGCCAATGTTTGCTCCCATGATAACGCCAATCGCTTGTCGCAATGACAATAGCCCTGCATTTACGAAGCTCACAATCATAACAGTTGTAGCTGAGGAGCTTTGAATGAGACTTGTGGTCAGAAAGCCGGTAAAGAGTCCAGCAAAACGATTTGTGGTCATTACCCCCAAAATCTGACGCATCTTGTCTCCCGCAAAGCGTTGGATTCCCTCGCTCATAATCTTCATACCATAAATGAAGAATCCAAGAGCTCCAATGAGTATTAGGATTGAGTACCAACTGTAACCCTCCTCTGTAGTAAATTTTTGTTCTTTACTCCAAAGAGTGGTCGTTGCAGTTTTAGCTCCAAGCTGCCAGATGTAGTCTGTTCGTTCTTGAAGGTTTTGAAGCTCTAGATGAATTGCCTTTTGGTCGAGCTCGATGATATCAAAAGATTCATCAGATTTCGCTTTGTAACGGAGCATTATCGACTCACTTCCACGGATGCTGTTCCAATAAAGCTTAGCAGATTCAGAACCTACATTTTGTGTGAATAAGTTATTGAACTCAATAAGCTCAACTTCTTGTACTACAGAAGTTATATCTATAGTAGAGTCTTGAGCTCTTAAGCCTTGAACCGAGCTTAGGCTCAGAATGAAAAGAGCAAAATGCAAAAATGAAATTCTGGTAAAGCGGAGGGCTTTATGCATACCAGCGAAAATAGAAATAGATGTCATGAAAATCACAGCTGCAAGATTAAGAGAATGTGAATTTCAAAATTCCTAATCACGAGATTTTCCTAAGTCTGGACGAATTAATTCTGTGCGTTCGATGGCTTTGTCCATCCTCCATAGTTCAATTGCTCTGTCATTCCCCGACAAAAGGATCTCGGGAACGCTCAAGCCTTTATACTCAGATGGGCGGGTATAAACAGGAGGGGCAAGTAAATCATCTTGAAAGGAATCGCTCAATGCTGAAGTCTCATCTCCAATAACATTTGGAATGAGCCGAACTACAGCATCACATACAACGGCAGCTGCAAGTTCGCCACCTGTAAGGACATAGTCCCCAATGGAAATTTCCATGGTGATGAGTTCCTCGCGTATGCGCTGATCAACTCCTTTGTAATGACCACAGAGAATCAGGAGGTTTTCTTTGAGACTTAAACTATTGGCTTGCGACTGATTGAATACTGGCGCATCGGGTGTCATATAAATGATCTCGTCGTAGTTCCGCTGAGATTTCAACTCTTCGATCCAATCAAAAATCGGTTCGCAGCGTAAAACCATTCCAGCCCCGCCGCCAAATTGATAGTCGTCGATTTGATTGTACTTACCCAAACCCTTGTCTCGAAGTTGATGCAAGTGCACTTCAAGGAGACCTTTGTCTTGGGCTCTTTTAAGAATGGAATGATTGAGAGGACTTTCTAGAAGTTCGGGCTGCGCCGAAAGAACATCGATGCGCATTCCTGATTTCTAATTGAGAAGTAGATCGTATTGCTCTTCTACGCGTTCATCATCTGGCATGTATTTTCGAGCCAAGGCAATCCAGTCTTTCGCCATATCGCTCTTATCGTTTTTTACAGCCCAATTGGTGAAGCTGATCAAACCTTTTACGAAATATTGATTGGAAACCTCGTCACCAGTATAGCCAGAACGGCCATACTTTTCCTCAAACATGGCTTTGGCGTCGGTAAGCTTCATCTCACCCTGACGATTGTTCGACATTATTTCACCAGCTCCTGCAAGGAAGAGAATGTTTTCGTCGTTGGGAAATATTTTGATGATTTTGCGATAGAGTGAAGCGGCTTTGGAAAACTTATTTTCAACCCAGATGAAGAAAATCTCATTCAGCGTGTAATCCTTTAAATCTTGAAAGAAATCCTCTTGGTCCACGATGGAGATGGTCTCTTTCTCTTTTGATTCAAGCTTGTCGATGATTTTAACCCCTTTTTGGGCATACTTAATCATGTTGCTGAATGCATCTGGATAAGCTTCAGATAAGTTGGGATCGTCTGCCATCTTGAGAGCGCACATCGAAACGTAGAGAAATGGCTCTGCATCGTAGGAGTACTTATCGTTCTCGGTCATCTTAAAGGCCTTGTAATAACAGTCCTCGTACTTCTCTAATAGATAGAGGTCGAAAAGTTTGTCGTGATTTCCGCCAGTAACTTGAGATATGGCCGAAATACTGATCATTAAAACGATGCTGAATAAGAGTGTCTTTTTCATAATTGACAAATATCTAAATTTTAGCCTATTTATTCACTGCAAGTCAATTATCATTCCAAGCCTGAGACGATTAATTTTGTCGAATGAAGGAACACGAGATAGGCGACCGCATAAAAATGTTTGAAGAGGGCAATGAGACAACAATAACCATCAGCGCTCAAATTGAATCGTGGAAGGAAACACTCTTGCTGGTTTGGTTTCTTGCTTGGACCGCATGTGGCTTTTTTGTGGCACTACAATTACTCGAGCCTCAAGAAGGAGCAGTATTCATCTTCATTCTGGTCTACCTTGCCTTCTGGTCATACTTTGAATATAAGGTTGCTTATGCCTGGTTTTGGCGCAAGTGGGGATTCGAGCGAATCACAATCGACGCCCAAAGCTTGAGCATAAAGCGAGATGTTCGGGCTTATGGAAAGGCCAAAATTTTCTTTCGAGAAAACGTGAGAAATATGCAAATGGCTGAAGAAAATCGCCGATCCTTTGCTCAGTCCTATTCTAAGTCGTGGTGGGTTGTTGGCGGCGAAACCATTCTTTTTAAGCACTTTCAAGACACCTTGGGATTTGGTTTGCAATTAAAGCCAAAAGAGTCTAAGGCTCTACTTACCTACATCAAGAAACGACTAAAGCGCTGATCGGTGGCTGAAGAGTTGCGCAATCTCATCGATCGTAAATATGTTTCAGAGGTAGGGAAGGAGCTTAAGTTGCTGATTCCCAACGTATCGATTGAGTGCTTCGTTCAACGCACGATGATTTCTTGGTCAGACCTTGGACTCAATCAAAGGGTTTCCGCCTTGCGCAGAAGCATGGAATTCTATTTGCCAGACGAGTACAACGAGGCAAGAGAATACATTTTGATGCTGGCACCCAAGTTAAATTCGGGCTATGCGGCCGTATTCATTCCAGAATACATTTCCAGAAAAGGTCTTGATTCTCCTAATGAGGCATTGGAGGACCTGGCTTATGTAACGCGATTTTCAACTTCTGAATTTGCGATTCGTCCATTCTTAGAGAAGTACCCCGAGCAGAGCATGCAACAAATGTTGGCTTGGACTTCCGATGAAAACGAACATGTGCGCAGATTGGCTTCAGAAGGCTGTAGACCTCGCTTACCTTGGGGCGGCTCCTTGAAAAACTTCATTCAAGATCCAAGTCCAATCTTCCCAATTCTCGAAAAGCTCAAATCAGATTCCAGCCTGTATGTTCGAAAGAGTGTAGCCAACAATCTAAACGACATTTCTAAAGATCATCCTGGTCGAGTGTTAGAAATTGCACAGAAATGGGCGGGGCATTCAAAGCACACCGATTGGATTCTCAAACGTGGACTTCGAAGCCTATTAAAAGAAGGAAGACCTGAGGCTCTTCAATTGTTTGGCTACGGAATTGGAAATCAATTTGAACTTCAGAATGTCAGCTTCTCTTCAAGTGAAATTGAATGGGAATCTCACTTATTCTGGGAATTTGAAGTTAAGAACCCCAAAACTGAACAGATGAAGCTTCGTTTGGAATACAAGATGCACTTCAAGCGAAAGCACGGCAGCAATGCAAAAGTGTTTCAAATAGGGGAGTATGAACTGAATCCAAATGAGTCTTTGCAACTTCAGCGCAAGCACTCCTTTAAAGAATTATCGACGAGGAAACATCAGCCTGGAGTCCACAAAATTGAGTTGATGGTGAATGGACTGGCTCGTTTTGAACACTCATTCACATTGAAACCTATGAAATAGGCTTGAGTTGGTCTTTCAGGCCTTTGGTATTGGAAATGTGTTCGATTAAAATTCGATCCATGTTTCGGTTTCCACTGCCGATGGCTTTGAACTCAAGTCGGCAGGTACTGAGGTCGAGGAGTTCATCTCCTACGAAGGTTCGACCAAAACATTTTCCATCCCTGCACACCAAATTGACGAATCGACCATTCTTGCCTTTGTAGGCATACACAATATCGTTCTGAAAAAGGTTCCTGCGATTTTTATCCTGGCATGCCGCGGAAGGGTCGATGCGATCGAATTCAATCGGTTTCCCGTTCCACCAAAATTCGTCTACTGAATAGAACCAATTGTTCTGTTCCATTCGTCGGTATCCGACAAGCTTTCCTAAGAGCCAAAGTCGTTGCATGGAATAAGAAACATTCAACTGACAGAAAGGTTTTGGAATTTTGATTTAAAGGTTTTTAGACTCCAGAAATCTTTGTGATATCGACCACAGAGTGAGGGGCAAAGACGTAGTTTTGAGTCAAATACAACAACATGCGCTCAATTTTATCTTTCCTAATAATAAGCCTATTCGCAGCTCCTTCATGGGCACAGGGTTCAGCTTACAATCTTGAATTTAACGGCACTACTTCCCGAGTAAAATGCGGTGTGCTAAACCTATCAGGGAGCGCTCTTACAATGGAGGCATGGGTCAAAGTCGATAATTTTAAAAGCTCGTTTCCATTCATTTCAAGCATCCTTGGAATTGAAGCAGGTTCGTCCAATACGGCCCTCCTTCGATTTGGGGATGCCAGCATCCCCGCCAATAGACTGCAAATGGTATTGAACTTCAGCGGTTCCCAAGTAAAACTAGATGGAGTAACGAATTTGAGCACTGGGACTTGGTATCACGTCGCTGCGACCTATGATGGCTCGAACATGCGCATTTACTTGAACGGAAACTTGGAGTCCTCTTCAGCCCGTTCAGGATCTTTCTCAGCAAACGACACCTTGTTCGTAGCCCGCAACTATGGGAACGATCGCATATTGGATGGAAGTATGGAGGAGGTTAGAATCTGGAAAGCTGCCGTCTCTCAAAACGACCTTCAAAAGTGGATGTGTCAAAAGATCAATTCAGGTCACACCAATTACTCGAACCTTGAACTCTACTATCCAATGGACGAAGGAAGTGGAAGCACAACAACAGATGCCAGCGGAAATGGTCATACAGGGACTCTTCTAAACTCACCTTCTTGGAACAGATCCAGCGCACCTATTGGCGATACAGCTGTTTACACCAATTCTAGCTCGTCCAATCTCAGTTATGGACCAGTGGGAAATCAGATGAGCTTGACCTCAATTTCTGGGAATCCTAGCTTGACATATTTGTATAAAGTGGATACAATGCCTCTTGGCCGGCAAATGCCTTCCAGCATTTCATCCTACGATTCTTCCGCCTATTGGGGAGTCTATTTTGTTGGAGGTACGAACCCTACGGCAACAATGACCCACAGCTATGGGAACTCAGCTGCCTTTCTAAATTCTGGAAGTTGCCTTGTCGACTTGGCTTATCGTACGGATGGCTCCGATTCAACTTGGGTTGCGGTCAGTACTAGCCTTAGCAGCAGTTCGATTACAAAAACGTCCCGCGGGAGTGGAGAGTACATCGCCACCTACTTCGAGAACAACAGCATCCATCCCAAAGACAGCGTTTCACTTTGCATTGGAGTGAACCTCGTTCTTAGTCACAGCTCGACCGGACTGCAATACACTTGGTATAAAAACGGAAGTTTAATTCCTGGGCAGACAAGCAACCGCTATGTGGCTTCTGATTCTGGTTTCTACAAAATGGTGTTGGTGGCTGGTTCATGCTCAGACACCAGCAATGAAGTTCACCTCGTTAAGCGAGCATTACCACAAGTAAGTCTGAGTGGCTTGGGCGGCGCGTGCAGCACAGTCCAATACGATACTCTGCAAGGTGGAATTCCTTCTGGAGGAATTTTTTCAGGAACCTATGTGAGTGGAAATCTCTTTGCCAGCAGTCAAGCAGGTGTTGGGAAACACACCGTTGTCTATCAATACACCGACAGCACTGGCTGTAAGGATACGGCACATTCCCAGATTGAAGTTTATGGCTTGCCAGTAGTAGACTTCAGACCAGTAACGCCTCGTTGCGCGAACGCTCCGGCATTCACCCTCACAACTGGAACTCCTGCGGGCGGTGTTTACACTCAAGCTGGCGACACCATCAGCAGCTTCAATCCCACGAATTATTCTTCAGGCTTGCAACAGGTATGGTACTATTACACCGACAGCAATTCATGTTCAAACAGCAAATCCATTTACGTTCGATTGCTTGCTTTACCTGAGGTTGTTTTGGATTTGGATACCAGTTTCTGCCTCACGAACCCTCCATATCAATTACCTGGAAGTCCGAGCGGTGGAATCTATTCTGGAACTGGCGTGAGCTTTGGCGGTTTCTTTCCCGACAGCGCAGGAGTAGGCATTCATGAAATAACATATTCACGCACCGACAGCGTAAACTTTTGCAGCAATTCGATTAAAGACAGCATTGAGGTGGTGGCATTTCCTGCTAAGCCAATCATCAGCAGAACTGGAAACATCTTGCACGCTTCAGCTGGCTACTCATACGAGTGGTTCAATGCACAAGGAACAAGCCGGTCCACAGATTCTTCGTTTACTCCCGGCCAAGAAGGCAGATATTACTTGATCGTCACAAATGCGACGGGTTGCAGTTCAGAGAGCTCCGATACTCTTGACTTTGCGATTGTGGGATTGAATGAAGCATTGACGCAAGATGGCTGGAATGTCGTTCAGCCTCTTTCAGGTCAATTGAAGGTATTGAGTTCGGTCGATTCTGAACTTCACTTAGAAATCTTCAGCATTGATGGAAAGAAACAGACTGAAATCCTTCTTGAAAGTGGAGGAGAGGCGCTCATTTCATTAAACGCTGGACTTTATTTAGTTCGTGAACTTGAAACTGGAAGGGCTCAGAGCGTACTGGTTTATTGATGACCCTTATTCCATGCTTCCTAAGTAGTCTCTAAAAAGTTTAAAGACATCTTCAAACTTGCTTAAAGTAAGACTCTCGGCTGTGTCGTCTACGTGGTGATATTCCGACTTCCCCCCCAAGGTGTAGCTGAAAAAGCTCGGAACTCCCTTTTCGTGAAAACAGCAATGGTCGCTGTTGCAGCGTTCTCCTCTGATCTTAACTTGGGCTAAATATGATTTCTCTTCGTTCAAACTAACGAGTCGGTCGAACTCCTCTTTGTAGATGGTGCCATTCACAACCTGAATCCCATCGTCGCCGGTTCCCATAATGTCGAGGTTCAAGAGTAGCTTTATGTCGTCCATTGGAAACAAGGGATTTTCAGTGTAGAACTTGGATCCAAGAATTCCAATCTCTTCAGCCGAGAAGCACATGAAAGCCATATTGAAGGGTGGTTTATTCTCGGCAAGTGAAAAGTGTTTTGCCAAGCTCAGAAGCATCGCAATGCCGCTCGCGTTGTCGCTGGCACCAGGGAAATAACTTTTATCACCCATTCGTCCCAAGTGATCATAATGACCTGTAACAACAACAGTTTTCGAAGCGTCTTTTCCTTCCAAAAAGCCAATAACATTCTGCGTATTATAGCTCGGGAAGAACTTATTCTCGACTTCAATCGAGATCTCTTTGATGCGCCCTTCAATGGCGTGAGCGTCAATCTCAATCATAGGTCGCGGACTCACAATTTGCGAACCCGTCCAAAGCAACTTCTCACCCATGCGTTTCACAACCACAAAAGCTTCCATTTCGTATTCTTTCTGAACCCTTAAGTAGTGTTGGACTTTATTTAGAGCGTCGTTGATTTCCTTTTTCGATTTGAATCGATTGCGGTCCAAGACCATCACTTTACCATGGGAGTGCATGATTTCACCGAGTAAACTCCCTGGAGATTTTAAGCCCCTCTTTATAAAATACTGAGTCTCAAAAGTTCCTTTTAAACTCGGAGAGGAGGGATGAACGATGTAGTCGACTCCGGGACGCAATTCCTGACCATTAACTACAAGTCGAAGTTTGCCCACAATGCTGTTGACCGGTACTTGGAACTTCTGAAAATAAGAACCTTCGTAGGACTTCAAGCCAAGGTTCTTATAGGCTTCAGCAATGAATTCTGAGGCGATGCTGTCTCCTTTGTTCACATATCCTCTTCCATGCATCTGTGGACTGCAGAGCTCATTTAAAATTGCTCGTGCATAATCTTGTTGTTGCGCGTTGGCTGTTCCTGGAAAAAGTGCGATTCCAAAAAACAGGATTAATAGTAGGGAGGCTTTTGTGTTCAATGCTTGCTGTCTTGAATTTATTTCTGTGTGGTTGCAGTTTGAAGATTATTCGGAGTAACCTCCAGCGCGTATGAGCCAATCGTTTAAAGGACGAGCTATTTTGTAGTAATCGAGGCACTTTTTCATCAAATCGTCTTCAAGAAGAACGTTGGGATCCTCTTCATGAAAAGAGTAGAAACTTTTATTGAAGATCAATGGTTCCGTGCTTGCCGGTTCTTTTAGGTCTTTTGGGAGAATCTTATTCTTTTCGCCTCGAATCTCTCCAAATAGGTCGACAAATTTCTTTCCTGAAATCAACTTCCTGAATTCGGCCGGCTTTGCAGCAATCTCGTACCGAATGTCTGTCAAGGCTTGCTTTTCTGGAAAGTAACAACCCGTGTAAAAGCGGAAATGATTGTGATTGAGTTCCACATACATTCCAGGGTAATCTTTTCCTTTCCGTCCTTTTGGACAAATAATGGCGGAGACATTCAGCTTGTAGGGCTGTTTGTTTTTACTAAAGCGTACATCACGATAGATGCGGAAGATGCATTCCTTAGGAGTTACGATGAGCTTCTTGTCTTGCTTCGCGAAGTTTACAATCAAGTCTGCAACAAAGAGTTCAAAGGGTTTTTTTACCACTTCTTCGTACCTCGGCTTGTTTGCCTTGAACCAATCCCGGTCGTTGTTCTTTTCAAGTTCCTTGAAAAACTTGATGAAGTCCTTTTCAAAGTAGGCCATGAGAAATTGTTTGCAACGAATATAAACTCTCATGAGAACCTGTATGACATCTCATAATCATTTGGCCTGTTGACTCGTGGGATTTATTCGTCGAAAGCGAAAGATTTGAACACCGTGAATGAGATGCTTTTGACTCCTACGATACTGTCGGCATTCTTTAGATTGAAGGATGTTGAACTTAAGCCCGGCATACACATCCCCGCTGTAAACACTTTGATTAAAAAGGAAGGGAAGGAAGTTACCCGAACCAATTTCTAGGACACCTAAGCGCAACCAGAGGCCAATACTTGGTCGGCGTATCATATAAGCACTTAAGGGAACTCCAACTTCAAAAAGGCGATGCTCATACCGAAGGGAAGCATGTGCCGAGAAAATGCGTTGAGCGCCGTGGCGCTGGCCCAAATTGATTGGAGCCATAAGTACACCTGAGGCGAAAAATCCATTTTCAAAATTGTAATCTCCTTGGAAGGACATCGACACGGGTAGCCAAGCATTGAAAGTTGAATCTGAGTAAAAGTCTGCACCAGATTTTTCCAGTTTTTGAGTTGCTATAAAGTCGAAGGAGCTTAAGCCTGTGACGGCCTGATTCGAATACCCATCCCAAGTTAGAAATTCATTTTCAACACCTCTGAGCGTCGAGGAATTGTAGAAACGAATGATTCCCACATCGAGAAGAGAAAAGCCTATTTTGTACAAATAGTCTACGCTTTTACAATTGCCCTTGATGGAATGCGGAATGTGGTGACCAGCGGCTTGCAAGGTTTTAACGATGGTCAAGCCCAAGTCCATTCCAGCGCCATATCCCTTTCCCCAACCAGGAACAGCGAAGGCGAAATCTCCTTCAAAGTTGTTGACCTCAAGATTCAAGCTGTCGGCAACGTAATCGATGTTGTCGAAGTTGATTCCTGCGTATCCAAAGCCATTCAGAATTTTCACAGATGCCCCGGCATAGACGAACTGCTCGCCAAACTGATGAATAATGCGACCGGCATAGATTCCAATTTCACCCCAAGCCATTCCTTTTGCATGAAAATTAGAATGCTCGAACCTTTGGTTGTGCAAGGGTGGATGATCAAGACCCTCGTATCCGAACTTCGCCAACTCTCTGGGAATTCGTTTCAATGTCGCCATGTTTCTGGATCGATTGATCAAGCCAAATGCCCATTTTTCCGACATCTGCACGAAGGATGCCAGCGTGATTTCAGCATGTCCAAAGAAATTGTGTTGCTCCTTGTCAAACCGGTCCAATGCTTTGGAACTAAAATCTGCATCACGTAAGTAGAGGTAGGAATTCCTAAAAGTTCCGAAACCTGCCATAGGAACGATTTATAAGTAGGAAGTTGAGTTTACAATATTGGCCGGGTTGACTTGGCTATTGTTGATCGTAGAATAGGACCCTCCATACAAGGAGAGGTTCTGAGCCTCGGTATTAAAACTGAAGCATGCAATGAGAAGAAACAAAAGACATTGCTTTGTCATAGAGCGCGCAAAAGTACGAGCTTGTTGCCATGATTTTTTTCAATCTTTGAGATTCAAAGCCATTCTACAGAGGTGAATCAAAAAACCGCACTCGTTTCTTTAATTCTTCTGCTTCTTGCATTCAGCATATTAAGCTGCGAGAATCGTAAAGAACCAGCTTCGAAGCCCAGCGATCAGGAGTTGAGAGAAGACTTATTAAAGCACAATCGCAACCTTGTTCTCACAGAAGATGAACGAATTTTGGCCTTCATAAAAAGACGCGGCTGGGAGATGAGTCAGAGCGGAACAGGCCTTTACTACCAGATTATAGGTGAGGAAGGGGTGAAGGCGCAAAAAGGAGATCGAGTATTTGTTTCCTACAAAATCCAATTGCTCAATGGCGACTTAGCCTATGAATCGAACGAAGGCGAGTTTGAGCAGTTTGTGGTGGCTCAGGATGCTGTGGAAAGTGGATTGCATGAGGGCATTCAATTGATGTCGGTAGGTCAGAAAGCGAAGTTTATTGTTCCTCCACATCTAGGTCATGGGCTTACTGGCGATCAGAACAAGATTCCTTCAAACGCGAGTTTGGTTGTCTTTATAAAATTGGAAGGAATCAAATGAGAAACTTTAGAAAGCCTTCAGTTGGTTTACTTAAGCCACTTGCTTTTGTCTTTATGACTTTGAGCTTCCTAAGTTCTTGCGATCAATCGGAGCATGAAGGTTATTCCTTAACCGAGACCAAACTTCACTATCGAATTCACTCTCTCGGAGATGGCGAAAAACGCGCAGAGGAGGGTGATGTGGTTTTGGCCAACATCGCCATCAAAGACATGCACGACTCTTTGCTCTACAGCAATGCATTTGGCGCATATCAAAGCGCCTATCGATTGACGCCCATTAAAAACGGGGGATTGAACGAGGCTTTAAGCTTGCTTTATGAAGGCGACAGTGCGAGCTTTATTGTTGAAGGAAAACGCTTGGATTTAGACGGTATTAATGGTGAGAAGAAGTACAATGGAAAGTACGCGAAATACAAAATGGACATTCGTCTGAATCGCTTATTTGATCCGGAACAACAAGAAGAAGAACGCGATAAAAGCGACTGGATTCAAGACATGGAGATGAATGAGCAGATTCTTCTAAACAACTTCTTGAAGGAGAAGCAGATCAGTCAGGAGCAACTGCTGGATGGCATCTATTACTTACAGCATCAAGAAGGCGAAGGACATCAGATAGAGGGTTGGGAAACCGTCCTTGTGCATTATCAAGCCAGTTTCGTGAATGGAGTGATGTTCGACGACACCTATATTTTTAAAGATCCGCTCGAGTTTGAATTGGGCAAGCCCGATCAGGTAATCGAGGGTTTTATGATTGGCTTAAAACAGATGAAAGTAGGAGGGCAGGCTTCCTTTGTGATTCCCTCTCAAAAGGCTTTTGGGGAGGAAGGTTCTTCAACTGGAATCGTGCCTCCGTACACTACCGTCGTCTACGATGTTGAGCTAGTGGGAATCAAATGATCTTTCGAACCCATCCAAAAACACTCAAATCATCATTCGCAGGAGGCATTTAGAAATTCAACGATGTCCTTCATATCTGAAATGCTATCGAGATCCTTCTTTGCTTTCTTGTCTATTTGATGATATTGAGGGCATGGTGTTAAAAATCGGTTTATCAACTCTTTGAAATTCTCAGGAGTAACTACTAAGAAATCTGCCTCAGCTGGCAGGTGGATCAAATATTCTGTGTTGTAAACAGTACTCGCAGTGGCTTGAATAGGTGCTGCAATTTTCCCTTTTTCGGCCGCTGATTCTACTCGAGCTCTTTGAACGTCATTGATGACTGCTTGGTTGGCCTGTTGCTTTCCAAGGTCTTTTGTTGTTGGAAAAGGATTGCCCATCATGCGGTACTTTCCGTGAACCAAGTGTTTGGTTAAGGATTGTCCGTAGCGTTCCCAAAAAACCAATTCCCCATCAACATTCATCTGTGCCGACTGCAGTTCCAAAGAAGAGTAAGGACGAACCTTGCCAGCTTCATCGGCTAAGAATACACTCCGATACATATATCGAGAATAATGTTTTTTTTGAAACCTTGGATTTGGGATTGCTGTTGGGAACATTTTCTGATCCTGGAAAGGGACGCGCTTCGAGCTTATCACAAAACAAGGGCTCCTTGCTTACTAGGACCTTTCCTTTCAATTCTTTCCCTGAATTGAGTGTGATGGAACCTTCTTGAAACTGCTCAATGGCTTCTTTACCTTGTTCAATATCGGCGATGGTTAAGTCCAATCCGAACTCGCTTATTTCATCGCGCGTCAATTTCACCTTTCCCCCTGAAGTTTTGATTTTGAACAAAACCGTGTCGGCTTCTTTGATCTTGATGTAGAGGATTCCGTCTAGGCGAGTGCCATCCAACTTAACGACATGGCCTTTTTGGGGATCTGAATCAATCGAAGTGATTCTGGATCCGTTCGAATTGCACCATTTCATTTTGTATTGGGCTTGGACTTGGCTTGCTGCAACAAGTACAATAAGAAGAAGGATTGCTCTCATAAATCAAGTTTGATGCAATGTACGATTTCGTTAAAAAAAGGCGAACTGGATTGGTTTGAACCTTCAGTAGGAAGCTCGTTTAATGCCCAATAACAAAAACCGCCAGCGGCTTCTTTTCCCTCAGTTTTTCGCCTTTCCAATCGGCGGCTGAGCGTTTCTCTATTTTCTCATTCGGTAAGCCCAAGTTCATTGCCAAGCAAACTTGAATCTTCGGCGACAAGTGAGATGAGAGCTCCTCTAAGAGGTTTTGAACCCGATAAGGTGTCTCGATGAGTATTTGAGTTTGATCGTCGCGCTCGATGAAGGACTGGAGTCTCTTCAAGAAGCTTCTTCGCTCGTTCTTCTGAATTGGCACATATCCTTGAAAAGCAAAGTTTTGCCCGTTCATCCCACTGGCCATCAAAGCCATAAGAATAGAGGAGGGGCCAACCAAGGGAACCACTTCGACCCCCATTGCCTGGGCTTCTGACACAACCCGGGAGCCTGGGTCGGCGACAGCAGGTGCGCCGGCTTCACTAAGCAGTCCGAGATCTTCCCCTGAAAAGCAGCGCATCAATTGCTCATCGAAGCCCTGCTGTTGTCCGTGTTTACCAATGTCGAAAAGTTCAATATCGGACTGAGATGTTTTCAATCCAAACTCTTTCAATGCAGCACGAGCACTTTTCTCTCTTTCAACAAAAAAGCTCTTGAGTTCGATGGCAACATCGATGGTGTGTTGAGGAATGTCGCTGATGCGACCCTCAAGGCCCAGCTTTACTGGAATCAGATATAACTTACCTGTTTTCACTTTTTCAGTTCTTCTACAATCTTATCTGAAGTTTTGCTCAGCATCTGAAAAACGTCTTCGAATCCGTCGTTTCCTCCGAACCAAGGGTCCGGCACAGGGCTATTGCTTCCAGGAACCAAAGAATTGAGGAACATACTGACCTTGGCTTTGTCTTCCTCTGTTCTTGCTAGGCGCAATACGTTTAGGTGATTGCTTTCGTCCATGGTGAAGATGTGGTCGAAGCGATCGAAATCTTCTTGCACAAATTGGCGTCCACGTAAATTGCTGATGTCGATGCCATGCGAGCGCATGTTTTCGATGGCACGTGGGTCTGGTTCCTCTCCAACGTGATAATCTGCAGTTCCAGCAGAATCCACTTCAAGCTCGATTCCAGCCTCCGCCGTTTTTGCTCTGAAAATTCCTTCAGCCATGGGGGAGCGGCAAATATTCCCCAAACAAACCATCAATACTCTCTTCATTTTATCCCAAAAAAAATAGGAACCGTTTCGAGTGAAACGATTCCTATTCACAACCAACCATGAAAATATTATTGGATAGCGATCTTCTTCTCAAGATCACTTATATATCCTCTAAATGTTTTGTCTGTGTCCATCAAATTGTTCACCGTCTTGCAAGCGTGAAGAACAGTTGCGTGGTCTTTACCTCCGCAATGAGCTCCGATGTTGGCCAACGACGACTTGGTGAGCTTTTTCGAAAAGTACATCGCAATTTGTCTTGCTTGCACAACTTCGCGTTTTCTTGTTTTTGATTTCAACAGTTCGATGGGCAAATCGAAGTAGTCGCAAACGACTTTTTGAATGTAATCTATCGATACTTCTCTTGCCGTGTTCTTAACAAACTTATCAATCATTTGCTTAGCAAGGTCTAAGGTGATTGACTTTTTGTTGAGCGATGACTGAGCGATTAAGGAAATCAAAGCGCCTTCAAGTTCACGAACATTTGTTGTGATGCTGTAGGCGAGATATTCCACAACCTCTTTTGGTAATTCAATTCCTTCCTGGTACATCTTCATTTCAAGAATCGCTATGCGCGTTTCAATTGAAGGTGGTTGGAGGTCGGCTGACAATCCCCACTTGAATCGAGACAGAAGGCGTTGTTCCATGCCTTGCATCTCAACCGGCGGTTTGTCGGAGCTGAGAACCAATTGTTTTCCAGATTGGTGGAGATGGTTAAAAATGTGGAAGAACACATCTTGCGTTCTGTCCTTACCAGAGAAGAACTGCACATCATCAATGATCAGTACGTCGATCATTTGATAGAAGTGAATGAAATCGTTCTGGTTGTTGTTTTTAACCGACTCGATGAATTGCTGAGTGAACTTTTCAGAAGAGACGTAAAGTACTGTCTTCTGAGGGTGGTTCTTTTTGATCTCGATGCCAATTGCGTGGGCAAGGTGGGTTTTCCCCAAACCTACACCACCGTAAATTAGCAATGGATTAAAAGCTGTGCCACCAGGTTTCTTTGCGACTGCATATCCTGCTGAACGTGCCAAGCGGTTTGAATCTCCTTCGATGAATGTGTCGAACGAATAGTTCGGATTCAACTGCGAATCCACCACTACCTTTTTCAATCCTGGGATGATGAAAGGGTTTTTGATGGTTTTCTCACCAATCTCTATCGGCATACTCACGGAAGGGTTCTTTACCGCCGCTGTATTGGAAGTAGGGATCCGAACTGAATATGGTTTAGATGAAGTTAGGTTGTTGTCCATGATAATGCTGTATTCCAGCTTGCCATCACTTCCAAGTTCCTTTTTTATGGTTTTCTTAAGCAGTGTAATGTAGTGCTCCTCTAGCCATTCGTAAAAGAATTGACTTGGAACTTGAATCGTCAACACACTATCTTTGAGCTTAACCGGCTTAATGGGTTCGAACCAGGTCTTATAACTCTGCAGGCTTACATTGTCTTTGATCACCGACAGGCAATTCGACCAGACCTCTTCAAGCGTTTTTTTGCTCATTTGATGTGAATCAGGTGTTTAGTTAAACAATAAAATAGTTGTCCCTTGGGAAAGCAACTTTCCCTTACAGCATTCCTAGAAAAAAGAGTTTCTCGGGCCCCGTATTGAGTCGACAAATATTCCAATAATTTCTGTAGAAAAAAAACGAAATGTCTATTGACTTTGTAGTTTTTTTAACTCAACTTGAGCGAGAACCGAACTAAATAGGAGTGAGGGTTTCAGGGAAAAATTCTTAGTAGGTTGATATCATGCCCGTTAGCCTTTATCGCTTAAATACATTATAACTTAAAAGGGGTCTAAATTGTATCATTCAGAGCTAGAAATACGAGTACGCTACGCAGAGACGGATCGGATGGGCTATGTATACTATGGAAACTACTCAACTTACTTCGAAGTAGTCCGAGTTGAGGCACTTCGCTCATTGGGAGTTAGTTATAAATCTTTGGAGGACGAAGGCATCATGTTGCCAGTGCTAGAATATCGCATCAAATACTTCAAGCCTGCTTTTTACGATGACCTTCTGAAAATCGAAACTCAAATTGATAAAATGCCTGGGGCACGTGTTCATTTCTTTTATAAAACCTTCCGAGAAAATGGTGAACAAGTGAATGAAGCAGAAACAACTCTCGTTTTTGTCAACGTAAAGACAGGAAGACCTGTAGAAGCACCAGCGCACGTTTTGGAGAAGTTTAAGGAGTACTTTAAGTAGAGCTTGATTGGGGTTTCTAATCAGGCTGAGCTTGTCGAATGTCAGGCTGAGCCCGTCGAAGCCTCGTTAATGTAGTTACAGCTTTGAACCCACTTCGACAAGCTCAGGGTGACTGGAAGGGGAGCTCAGGGTGACTGAAAAAGGGCTCAGGGTGATTGGATTAGAGCTCAGAGCGACGAATTTTAGAAATGCATTTTTCTTTCTATAGTCAGGCTGAGCCTGTCGAAGCCTCGTTAATATAGTCACAGCTTTGAACCCCCTTCGACAGCAGTTCGACAGGCTCACCATTCGCTCAGGGTGACTGGAAGTAGAACTTGGACATACCAAACCCACTATTTCTCCGGCAACACCAGCATGCGGATCACAATGTCGACATCACCTGTGAGGTGCAGCATATACATGCCTGAACTCAACTCTTCTAGGTTCAATTGCAGGCTGTACGGGTCTGTATCGTCGACCCGAAATATTTGTCGGCCGCTCAAATCATAGACTTGAATGTCCCAATCGTGCATCTCCGACGTATACCATCTAAGTCGCGTACTTACGATCGTCTCCAACTCAAGCAAAGATGATTCTGAAAAGTTCACTGGTCGGAAAATGGTATCGCAATCCAATATGCCACGATACTTTAACCCATTGCATATAACATCTTTATATTCAGCATTGTATAAGTTTGAATCAGCCATTACAAGTTCGACCGCGGCTTGCGGGAATTCCATCCCAAGAAAGGAGCCGTACAAACTTTGAAGTACAATTTGATCCATGGTTTCAGGACCCAATTCATCCATTAAGTCAGATAACATCCCCGAGTAGATGAGAGAAGATTGATAGAAGTCTTCTGCTCCTAAATCTTCTGGGTAATGCTCATTGGTCGTTAAATCACGACCTGGCCAAAACTCATTGTGACCATCCCAATTGAAAATCTGCTTGTAATTGAACGGACTCCAACCGTATGAGTATGAACTCGCAAAATAGTCGCAAATGGCCTCGTCGAAACCCCGTCGCTCAAAGCCTCCGTTGGTTTGTGGTGCTGCATAGAAGCTCAATGCGTGACCGAGTTCATGAATCACAATATCGGCGTCTTCAGCATCATCAACTCCACCTTGCCCAAATAGAATCAACGTATCGAGCCTATTGAAGGCAGCGAAATCATCGCCATTGAAGGCATGTGCATCGTAGTCGATTGGACCTTCAATGAGGTCGAAACCCCAATTTTCAATCTTTTTCAAGAAGGTAGAAAAGTGATACAAAGCGTTCACTTCTTCGAATGGAGAGTTGCTTCTGTTGAACTTAAAGAAATCACTTTGACTGCGATATGGAGGGTCGTTTGGTGGAGATCGGTCTACAGAGCGAGCGTAGTCATTCCATACTTGGAAACTATCTCCTTTCCAAAGCAGTTCCAAATCTACTTCCACCAATTGATTCAGGAAAAAGCCATTCGTTTGATCGTTGTTGTCGAGGTAGGGAGCACCATATTTAACTTCGGCCGTAGTGAGTGGGTCCGGACGAAAGACGTTGGCCTTCACCGTAGTATCCGAAATGGCATCCATCATACTTTGCCGATTCAGGATTTCCCCGGAAGGCACTACAAATAGCTCAGAAGCAAGATCGTTTTCTACAATGCCAATCAACCATCCTTGAATCCATTTTTCATCGATTCGTTTGAGTGCTGGCTTCCAATAACGCAGCTCATACAATTCGTTGAGGGCAGGTTTTTGAATTTCTTGAAGTTCATAATTCGAATCTAAATCAATCGGCAGGGCATGCGCTATTGAGTAAAGATTCCCATTCCGATTTAGATTCAATTTAATGAAGGCCTCATCCAGTTCATATTCCTGCAGGAAGATCTTATACAAATGATGGCTTCCTCCTGGTGAGTTTTTACTGGCTACGAGCCTCGCGTCCAGCACACCCAAGTCGAATCGGGTATGAATGAATTCCTCTAAATTTCCGACAGGCTCATTCATCAAGCTGTATTGCACAGGAATCTGCGCAAAAAGGCTTTGAGAAATAAATAGAAATACCAGTAAGAGTTTATGCAATGAGGAAGTGTTCGAGTCCAAGGATAAAGATACCCACAACTGCCAGTCCGATGCCCATCCAGTTTTTCTTTTCGAGCTTCTCTTTGAGCAAGAGGAATGATAGCATTGTTGTTAGGAGAACGACTGATAAATTGTTGATGGGAAAAGCCATGGAGCTGTTTCCTTCAAAGACTTCGAGAACAAGCATTATAAGGTAGATGGAGAAGAAATTGACGATTCCTAATAGAACCCCCCACCGCAAGTCCACTTTGGTTGGCACACCCTTTTTAGTAAAAAGCATGTATAGGCTTCCAAGAAAATAAGCACTAAAGAATATTGCAGAAGAGAAGGACATCATTTCGTCACCCTCTAAGTAGCTTGTCTGATTCCACTTGAGAATTCCATCCAACAATCCACTGCCTATAAAAAGTGTGATCGGCAGAATGAAGCTCTTTTTCCAGTTCTGACCGCTTTTGAATAAGCTGAAAAAGACGCCCACCATGGCGAAGGTCAATCCTAAAACCTTGAATGAAGTCAGTTCTTCATGAAGAAAAAGAATGGCAAAGACGAAGGGAATAACCACCGATAGTTTATTGCTGATCACGGCTACCGAAGCTCCATTTACCTGCGTGGTTTTTGCCATTACATTAAATAGGCTAATAAAAAGTACGGCGAGCAGAGCAATGGACATCAAAACCTCAGTTTGAAGGAGAACTTCCCAGTTTTGACCTTTGGAAAGCAACAGTCCCAAGAGCCCTGCGCTTCCATAATTCACAACGATGGCTTTGAAGTTGTTGACGCCAAATCGATTGAATTGATTGAATATCAGGAAGATGAAACTTGAGGCAAGAATGGAGAGGAATAGATAGATCATGGTAAGAGGACAAGCCTCGTCGATTAACTTTGCCCAAATTTAATCGCATGAGTGAAGCATACATCATTGACGCCATAAGAACACCGATTGGAAGTTTTGGCGGAAGCCTTTCAGCCGTTCGCACCGACGATTTAGGAGCCCACGCAATTCGAGCCTTGGTAGAGCGTCATCCAAACCTCGATCTGAAAGCCATCGACGATGTCATCATGGGTTGCGCCAACCAAGCCGGGGAAGACAATCGCAACGTAGCCCGCATGTCCTTGTTGTTGGCAGGCTTACCTTTCGATGTTCCTGGGGAAACGGTAAACAGACTTTGTTCCAGTGGAATGTCGGCAACAGTTCAAGCCATGAGAGCGATTAAGAGTGGGGAAGGGGACCTATTCATATCTGGTGGAGTTGAGAACATGACGCGAGGACCTTGGGTGATCTCAAAGGCAAGTAAAGCTTTTGGTAGAGACGCTCAGATGTTCGATTCAAGTTTTGGATGGAGGTTCATCAACCCGATGATGGAGGAGCTTTACGGAACCGATGGTATGGGACAAACTGCAGAGAACCTAGTTGACAAGTATGGCATCAGTCGAGAAGATCAGGATGCCTTTTCATATTGGTCGCAAATGAAAGCCACTGCAGCTCAAAAGAGCGGACGTTTGGCTGAGGAGATTTCAGCTGTTTCCATTCCACAGCGCAAGAAAGATCCTATCGTCGTTGAGCACGATGAATTCATCAAACCCAGCACAAGTCTCGAGATACTCGCCAAGCTTCGTCCAGCTTTCCGCAAAGAAGGCAGCGTAACTGCTGGAAATGCCTCAGGCTTGAATGATGGAGCAGCAGCTATACTCGTTGCCTCAGATGCAGGTATAAAAACACACAACTTAACTCCCATGTCGCGCATAGTAGCTTCAGGTGTGGCAGGAGTAGAGCCACGGATTATGGGCATTGGCCCGGTGAAGGCATCGGAAATTGCACTCAAACGTGCAGGACTCAGCTTGGCCGACATGGACATCATTGAATTGAACGAAGCCTTTGCCGCTCAAGCCTTGTCGTGTACCCGTGCATGGGGCTTAGACGACGGCGACGATCGTTTAAATCCAAACGGAGGCGCCATTGCCATTGGTCACCCGCTGGGTGTTACAGGAGCTCGTTTGATGCAAACGGCTTCCATCGAACTTCAGAAAACCGGAAAGCGCTATGCGCTGTGTACGATGTGCGTAGGTGTGGGGCAGGGCTATGCCGTGGTGTTAGAGAGAACCTAGAGTGAGAGTGAGAGTGAGAGTGAGAGTGAGAGAATTCTCATTTCAAGTTTCGGATTAGCCCTGAAAGCATTCGAGCTGTTTCATCGGCGAGAGTGTAGAATTCTTGATACTCGGCTTCATCTAGAATGTTCTCTTTTTTCATGATTCTTAGGATTGCCTGGTTTTCTGAAAGAGAGCCTTTTGCAATTAGAAAGTAGTTCTTCTTAGCTTTCTTGGATATCATCACATTTCCTTCAGCAATATTAGCAACTACACTTAAGGCTGACCTCCCAAGTTGATCTCGTTCAAAACGTTCAAGCTTTCTCGTCGTTCTTATAAAGGCACGAACCAATAGGCAGTATTCCTCAGCCTTTCCGAAGACTTTAAATTTTTCAAAATCAAACATTTAGTAAAAAGAGAGCATTTGAATTTTATTAAACGAATGAATCCATTCCTTTCTCACTCTCACTCTCACTCTCACTCTCACTCTCACTCTCACTCTCACTCTCACTCTCACTCTCACTCTCACTCTCACTCTCACTCTCACTCTCACTCTCATCTCTAAAAAAGCCCCACCAGATTTCT
>Ga0209309_10000376_pt1 | contig 55596 bp, 43 predicted proteins | sample COGITO_mtgs_1204_2_FD_184807 | JGI IMG/M metagenome (GOLD analysis project Ga0209309, IMG submission 184807) | Pelagic marine microbial communities from North Sea - COGITO_mtgs_120412 (SPAdes) (version 2) | ecosystem: Environmental > Aquatic > Marine > Epipelagic ... | reverse complement strand
TCTTGATGCTTGTAAGCATCTTTTTCAGCATTGCTTCATTTGCCCAAAAGGGTAGCATAAGCGGAACTGTGGTTGATGCGACAACGCAAGAACCTTTAATGGGAACCAATATTGTAGTTCGCGGAACGAACACCGGAGTTTCTGCAGATGAGAACGGAAATTTTAAATTAGATAACCTAGACCCAAAAACATACACTATAGATGTGTTTTTTATGGGCTATGAAAGTATAACCAAAGAAGTAAACGTTACCGCAGGGCAAGATGTAAAGCTAGATATTAGTTTGAATCTATCTTCTTCTGTAATGGATGAGGTAGTACTTTCTGCTTCTCGTAGACCTCAAAAAGTAACTAGAGCTCCGGCTACTATTGCCATTATAGGTTCTAAAGAAATTTCAAATTATGCTGGTAATCCTGGGGAATTGGCTGCCAGACAAAAAGGGGTAGACTTTGTAAGAAGCGGAGTCCAAGGAACAGGGATCAATATTCGGGGATTTAACTCTGCTTTTAACTCCAAAAACCTACAGGTTGAAGATGGTAGAATTTCTACTTTAGTAGCTACAGGATTGCCGCTTGGATCTTTTACTACTATCACAAAAGATGATATTGAACGTGTAGAGATCATCTTAGGTCCTAATGCTGCGCTTTATGGGCCTAACGCTCACAATGGGTTGGTAGCTACAATAACAAAAGACCCAAGAACTTCTGAAGGTACCGATGTTGCTGTTGCAGCCGGAAACCAAAAAGTTTTTAGTGCACGTTTGCGTCATGCCATGAAATTGTCAGATAAATTTGCTTTTAAAGTTTGGGGAGAACGCACGCAAGGAGAAGAGTTCGATTATGTAGATTCTGTGTATGTGGGAACTACTGCTTATCCAGAATTAGAATTAGATAGAAAGTTCTCTACTACAAAATATGGAGGAGCTGCTTATTTTGGAGTTTCAGATAAAACAGACATTATTGCATCTTATGGACATAGTAATAACAGCAATTTAGGAGTTACGAATGCAGGAAGAAACCAGATTAAAGACTGGGCAATAGATTATGTGCAGGCAAAACTTGTTTCTCCACATTTCTATGCAAACCTTTATCACACTTGGAGTAAGACAGAAGATACTTATGCCATTAATCAGCGTACACAAAATTATGTGTCTTTTATAAATAATGGATTTTCTGAAGAGGAAGCACTACAAAGATCATTCTATGAACAATGGTTTCCTGTAGAAGGATTGCCAGATGGTGGAGTTAGTTTGCCAAGAGGAAGTGTTTTTAAAGACAATTCAAGAAGATTTAACGCCGAAGCTCAATATAACAATGAGATTGGAAGTTTTAAATATGTTTTGGGTGCACAATTTCAAGAAGATCGTGCCGATTCTAAAAATACTTATTTGTTAGATGCTGATGGGCCAATTGTAATAGATCAAACCGGAGTTTACGGACAAGTTGAATACACCTTTGAAGAAGCAGATGTAGATTTATTATTTGTTGGTAGATATGATGATCATGAATTATACGGAGGTAACTTTATTCCGAAAGCTGCAATTGTAAAGAACTTCGATTTTGGTAGCTTTAGATTGACTTATGGAAAAGGGATCGCGGCACCTTCTATTCTTAATTTGAGTGGAAATCTATTTGGTGGATTGGTACTTGGTAACGGAGAAGGCTTTACACTTCAAGATGGAACCGTAATAGATCCATTAAAAGTTGAAACTATAAAATCTTATGAAGTTGGATACAAAGGGAAATTAGCTGGAGATAAATTATTCTTAGATGTGAACGCTTATTACAACATGTCTGAAGATTTCTTGAGTCCGCTTATCAATATTACCGCTGCATCTCCGGTTACAAAAAGAGGAGATACTCCAATTGGAGAGGTAATTCCAGGGTCTACGGGAGCAGTAGTGCTTACTTATTTAAATTTCGGATCTGTTGATACTTATGGAGCAGACTTCGGATTGAATTATTATTTAAATGAAAGAAATAGATTCTCTTTCAATTATTCTTATTTCGACTTTAGTTTAGATACCGAAGATCTTGCTAACGATGCTAATAAAGATGGCGTTGTTAATTCTACAGATTTACCAATAAATACTCCGAAGAATAAATTTGGAATAGGGTATTACTATACTTCTCCAAAATTTTACGGCTCAATTTATACCAGATACGTTCAGGAATATGACTTTTTCTCCGGAATTAATATCGCCGCTAAAACTCAAGATCTTAATGGAGATGGAACTAATGATGTAATTGAAAATGCCCGAAATGGTAGAACTTGGAATTACGGTCCTCTAGGTGGATTTGTAAACGTAGATCTTAACGTAGGTTACAACATCACTGAAAACTTAGCTCTTGGAGCAAGCATCACTAACTTATTTAATTCTGAAGTTAGAGAGTTTGTAGCTTCTCCAGAAATTGGAACACTATTTCAGGTAGAATTAAAGTATCATTTGCTTATAGAAGCTTTAAGAAAATAAAGCAAAAGGATAGTAAATGATCCAACAAAGAACATTAAACAATAGTATAGAAATAGAATATCTAGATCAGGGAGAAGGAGAGGTTTTACTGCTTCTCCATGGTTTAGGTTCTACCAAGGCAGACTGGGATTATCAAATTGAAGCGTTTTCAAAGTTCTTTAGAATTATAGCGCCAGATTTTAGAGGTCACGGTAACTCATCAAAACCTTTATCAAAAAAGGAATATGGAGTTAAGCTTTGTGCAGAAGATATGAAGCTATTGTTAGAAGAGTTAAATGTTACCAATTGTTCTGTAATTGGATTTTCCATGGGAGGAGCAGTAGCATTTGAAATGGCTGTAAAATTTCCATCACTTTTTCGCAAGATGGTAATTGTAAATACAGCACCAGATTTTAATAATCTAGGTAGGTTTGGAGAAGAAATGATCCAAGAGAGAACAGATCTTTTAAGGTCTAAAGGAATGGATGCCATGGCTAAAAAAGTTTCAGAAGGCATGTTTCCAGATACTAATCAAAAAGAACTTCAGCAGGCTTTTTATAATAGAGCTCGTAAAAATGAATTGGAACCTTATTATAATTCATTTATAACATTGATGGAATGGGGATTAGGAGATGCTATTAAAAAAGTAACAACTCCTACTTTGGTGGTAGCGTCAGAATTTGACTATACACCAATAGCTTCCAAAGAGAACTATGTAGAAAAAATGAAAGATGCCAAGTTAGAAATCATCAAAGACTCCAGACATGGAGTTACCATGGATCAACCTGAAGATTTTAATAATGTGATCTTAAAATTTTTGAAAAATGAGTAGAACAGCATTAATTACAGGAAGTACCAGCGGTATTGGTCATGCAATAGCGCTTGGGTTTGCTGCAGCAGGGTATAATATCATGTTTCATGGATTAGAAAAAAATGGAGCTGAAATTGCTGCGAAAGTTGGAGAGAAGTATAATATTAAAACTTCCTTTTCTAATGCCAATCTCACCAAGCCTGAAGAAATTGAAGCTCTCGTAAAAAAAACGGAGGAGCATTTTAAAAGTATAGATGTTCTTATTAATAATGCAGGAATTCAATATGTGGCGCCAATAGAAGAGTTTCCGTTAGAAAAATGGAATGCTATCATAGCCATTAATTTAACTTCAGCTTTTATTGCATCAAAAGCGGTTTGGAATATTATGAAGAAGCAAGGTTTTGGAAGAATTATCAATATCTCTTCGGTACATGGATTAAGAGCTTCAGAATTTAAAGCGGCATATGTATCTGCAAAACACGGAATTATAGGTTTAACCAAGGTCTTAGGTCTTGAGGGTGCCGGTAATAATATAACGTGTAATGCCATTTGCCCGGGTTATGTAAAAACGCCTTTAGTTGAAGGTCAAATTAAAGATCAGGCAAAAGCGCATATTCTTTCCGAAGATGAAGTCGTGGAGCAGATAATGCTGAAAAAGCAAGCGGTAAAAGAATTTATCCCTATCGAAAAAATATCTGAATTAGCCATTTATCTCGCTAAGGATAATTCTTCTGCCATTACAGGGTCTGCCTTTACACTAGATGGAGGTTGGTCTGCGCAATAATTTATTTGTTAAGTGTTGTTTAGAAGCAGGCTTTTTGTAAGCCTGCTTTTTATTTTGAGACAACTATATAGAATATTGGCTAATTAGAACATTAGTTAAAGAAACTAAAAACTAAAGGTTTGAGTTTTGATTACCAGTATATTCGTAAAAAATTTGACAATTTATGCGTTGGTTTATATTTATCATTTTCTACATTCTTGTTGATCTTTATGCGTATCAGGCAGTACGTGCTATTACTAAAAGCAACTGGGTAAGCATAATTTATGTAGTGATTTCTCTATTGGTGTTAGGGAATTTGATTTTTCAATTCAATCAACCAAATCCAAGTGGAGGATTTACTGGTGGCAGAGGGTATGCTTTAGGATTAGTACTTGCATTTATCGTGGGTAAATTAGTACTTACTATTTTTATGTTTGGAGAAGATTTGGTTAGAATGTTTGTCGCTACTTATTATAAAATATCTGGACCATCTACTTCATCTTTTGAATTACCGGAGAGAAGAAGGTTCTTAGGACAAATTGCGCTTGGAATAGCAGCAATACCTTTCCTGTCTTTACTCTATGGAATGTACTGGGGAAAATACAATTATAAGGTGCTTAAATATGTGCTATATTTTGAAGATCTGCCAACAGCTTTTGATGGATATAGAATTACACAAATAAGTGATATTCATAGTGGAAGTTTTGATAATCATGAGAAAATAAAATACGGAGTAGATCTTATAAATGAACAAGAGAGCGACGTGGTTCTATTTACAGGAGATCTTGTGAATAATAAGGCTACAGAAATGAATACTTGGAAAAAGACATTTTCACAGATTACTGCTAAAGATGGGGTATTCTCTGTTTTAGGTAATCATGATTATGGAGATTATGTAGAGTGGGAAAGCGATGCTGCCAGATTAGCAAATATTGAAGATCTTAAAACTGTGCATGCAGATATGGGGTGGGATCTTTTATTGAATGAGCACAGGTTCTTAGAAAAAGATGGAGAGCGAATTGCTTTAGTAGGAGTAGAGAACTGGGGTGCCGGTGGATTTAAGAAGAAAGGAGATCTAGATCTTGCCGGAAAAGGACTTTCTAAAGACGATTTTAAGGTGCTTATGAGTCATGATCCATCATATTGGCAAGAAAAAATAAAGTCAGATCCCAATCATTATCATTTAACTTTGAGTGGACACACACACGGAATGCAATTTGGGATTGAGATTCCGGGATGGTTCAAGTGGAGTCCTGTTAAATATAGGTATGAGAATTGGGCCGGTATTTACGAAGAGTTTGGTAGATATATTAACGTAAATAGAGGTTTTGGTTACTTAGCTTATCCTGGGCGAGTTGGAATTTGGCCGGAGGTAAGTGTAATTGAACTTCGAAAAGGCTCAAAACCCGCATAATTCAAAGAAATTAGTATATTTGATTTTATTTTGAATATAGGTATTGAAATCTAAACAAACTCAGTTTTTAGTGTATGTCAAAATTTGGTGAATTAATAGATTTAAACATTCCGGTGCTTTTAGATTTTTATACCGATTGGAATGAAGCCTCTAACTTGATGCACCCTGTGCTTAGAGATGTGGCAGCCGCTTTAGGAGATAAAGCTAAGATCATTAAAATTGATGTTGATAAGAACACTCAATTAGCTGAAGCACTTCGTGTAAAAGGATTGCCTACGCTTATGATCTATAAAGATGGTGAGATGAAATGGCGACAAAGCGGGGAGCAAGATGCAAACACGCTTATTGGTATTCTTAAAGAATACGTTTAGATCTTCCGGAAACTAAATCCTTTACTTTTATAATATTCCAACACTTTAGGTAGCGTATATCTTAAGTGCTTGTTGGCTTTTTCGCTATCGTGAAAAACTAAGATACTTCCTGAAGTGCCATAATCAGTCACATTCTTCAAGCATGCCTCAGAGGTTATTTCCTGATCAAAATCGCCACTTAAAACTTCCCACATTACAAGTTGATAATTACGTTTTTTCAGTTTATTGATCTGAAAAATAGAAGGTTTTCCATAAGGAGGTCTAAATAATTTATTCTGAATCTTTACTGAAGAGTGAAGATGAATTGATCTTTCAGCTTTTTCAACATTTTCAAGATATGCTGAAGTTGAAGTTTTCCAGCCGTTAAGATGATTGTAAGTATGATTTCCAATACTATGACCTTCTGCTAAGAGTTGCTGGAAGATTTCAGGATACTTATCAATATTCTCTCCCACACAAAAAAAGGTTGCTTTGGCATTATACTCTTTCAATAACTTCAAAACCCAGGGAGTGATCTCCGGATGTGGTCCATCATCAAAAGTAAGATAGAGATCTTTCTGTTTTCTAGAAAAATTCCACATTAGAGAAGGATATATCAACTTCCCTAATGTGGATATTTTTTTTAAGTAAGCCATTGTTAAGGCTAATTACTCTACACTGTCTAAAGAATCCAATTTTTGAACTCTGTTGAATTCATCTAAAAGATCTTGTTCTGTTGGAGTAGAAGGTGCTTGTTCCTTTTCTGGAGAATTATCGTAGAATTGTGGAAATAACTTTAAGTAGTTATTGAATTCTTCAGCTTTCTCACGAGCATATTCTCTTTCTCCACTCAAGATCAAAATATCTACTAGAGATCTATATCGCTCCATAGAAGTGATAATTTCATCTGCATAGTTATACTGTCGTTCTTGATCCCATCCGCTGTAATATTTAAGATCTTCCTGATATTTGCTCGCAACTTTTTCAAAAAGTTGTTTTGCTTTTTCAGGTTCTCCAACTTCAAAATATCCTCTTATGTATGGTTCTAACAATGTATAATATCCGTAGTAATCTACCGGCATATTTTCCATAGCAAGATCAAGAATTTCTTTAGCTGGTTTATTGTCTCCTTCTCTAAGCAAGGTCTCTACCAATCTGGCAAGGTTGCTTCTGTAAGTAATAGAATTCTTTCTGGTTTCCGGATCCTGATAAATAGTAGGATCTCCCATATTACCCCAATTCCATTTCTTAACAAGATTGTACATCTTATCGCTGTCTATTCTACCCATATTATAAGGGTTTCTTGGATCTAATGGGGTTTGAATAGGCACCAATTTATATGCAACTCCATCTAGCTGAAGATAATCTTTCATCCATAAGTAATCATCATCTCCAAAACTACCACCAGTAAAGTAAATTGGGCGTTTCCAGTTGTTATTTGCAATAATGTCTAACATTAACAATCTATTCTTATAAACTACATTTCCATCTAACTTGATAAAGATATTGTCTACAATTTCATCTGCATTTTTAGCGTCTACAATATGATTTTTTAATACAGATTCCTTATCTACACCAATTCTGATAGATTTTGTAGGGAAAGTACTTACCGTTTGACCGCTTTGAAGTTCACCTTTAGTACCCGGATTATCGCTGGCAATCCAATTCATCCAGTTCTTAATATCCATGGTGTCTTGAGTAACCGGTTGGAAGATCACAAAATCATTTGTTCCTGCGCGGTATTGGCTATGTTCCAGCTGAGATGGAATAGGGTCGCTTTCCCAAGCTTTTCGCTTCATCTGGTCAATATACCAGTCGGTAGCAAAAAGGCTGGTGTTAACTATGCGTACATCGGTTCTATAACCTTCAATTTGTTGTGCATACCAAAGTGCGAACGTATCATTATCTCCAATGGTGAATAAAATAGCGTTCTCATCTAAAGAATCTAAATACATTTTAGCCATTGCTAAAGCCGTATACCTGTCAGATCTGTCATGATCGTTCCAGTTTTGAGTAGCCATTACTGTAGGAACTGCTAATAATGTGGCAGCTATAACTATTGGAGCAGCCAATTTAGGTTTTAAATAATCTTTTAAAAGATCGTATAAAGCATAAACTCCAATTCCTATCCACATGGCAAAAACGTAGAAAGATCCCACCAAGGCATAATCTCTTTCCCTTGGTTCAAAAGGTCTTTCATTTAGGTAGATCTTTAATGCGATACCTGTAAAGAGGAAGAAAACCATTAATACCCAAAATCCTTTTTTATCTTTTTTGAAATGAAAGAAAAGTCCGATCAATCCTAAGATTAATGGTAAGAAGAAATAGGTGTTTCTCGCTTTATTATTTTTAATATCTGAAGGTAGGTTGTCTTGAGAGCCAACGTGCCACTCATCTATAAATTTAATTCCACTTATCCAATTTCCGTTAAGATCTGTGTATTGGCCTTGAATATCGTTTTGTCTTCCAACAAAATTCCACATAAAGTATCTCCAATACATATAACCCATCTGAAACTCGAACAAGTAACTCATATTGGCACCAAAAGAGGGTTTTTCAATATTTAGATACTGCCCAAATTGATTTAGGAAACTATGATAATCGTCGTAGTCTAATTTACCTACTGCATAATTTTTTCTGAATTCTGAAATTGCAGCAAGTAATTGTTCCTGATCTTGATATTCGGGTTTTATAGTGAAATCTATAGGTCCCGTAAATTGCATATAATTAACAGCATGATCTGAACTCCACATTCTTGGAAGAAAGGTCTTATGCTTATCGTCTAGATTTTGTCTGGCATTCTTATAATCGTTTACAATTATATATTTTCCAGTTTTTTCATCGCGTTCGTAATTGGGCTTGTCGTCTAAATAAGGATTTTCAGCATCCAAACCGCTATACATCTCTGTAAACTGAGGTCCGTAGAAAAGATGTGTTTCCCCATATTGCTCTCTATTGTAATAAGCCAATAGTTCTCTAGCGTTGTTTGGACTATTTTCGTTAATAATAGTATTAGAATTAGATCTAATAGGCAGCATGGTCCAACTTGAGAAACCAATTAAAATGAAAAGAATACAAAGAAAAAGTGTATTCAATTGGAAATATTGCTTTTTGCGAGTATAGTTGATTCCAAAATAGAAGGCTGCAACAATTATTAAAAATGCAATAACGGTTCCTGTGTTAAAAGGAAGACCAATAGTGTTGGTAAAAAATATTTCAGAAGAAGCAAAGAAGGTTAATGTATAAGGAAGCAGTAATTTGAAAATGAACATTAATACCGCTACTACTGCTACGTTTGCAATTATAAAATTCTTAACGGTTACCTTGGAATAATTTTTAAAGAAATATAAAAATCCAATGGCTGGGATAGTTAGTAATCCTAAGAAGTGAACACCAAAAGAAAGACCAACTACAAAAGAGATCAAGATGAGCCATCTGTTTCCTCTAGGCTTGAACATGTCGCGTTCCCATAACAGCCCTAAGTAAAATAATAAGGCCATAATACCTGCTGCCATGGCGTAAACTTCTGCCTCTACAGCATTAAACCAGAAACTATCTGTAAAAGTAAACGCTAAAGAACCAACAAGCGCGCTTCCTAAAATAGCCATTTTGCTACCTGAAGTTTGCGTTTTAAGAGGTCCGGCAACTTTAAATAAGATAAGAACAATGGACCAGAACATGAACATAATAGCAAATGCACTGGCAAGGCCAGACATGCAGTTAACCATTAAGGCTACATTTTTACTGTCTGAGGCAAAGGTGGAGGCTACAGCACCCATCATTTGATACAGAGGAGCTCCCGGTGGGTGGCCCACTTCAAGATGTGCTGAGGTTGCAATATATTCACCCGCATCCCAAAAACTTGCGGTAGGTTCTACCGTAGACCAATAGGTAGTAAGTGCAATTAAAAATACTAGCCATCCTAATATCTTATTCCACTTGCTAAAGTTAAATTCTGTCATTTGTTAATCTGATTGTATCTTATGTGGCGAATTTAAGAATAATTACACGAATGATTTTATAACGAAGTTTAAATCCGAAAATTTTTTAAGGCCTGAAAATAAGGCGATAAAAAAATAGTCGAAAAAAAAGATTTAAAAATGTTTGTGTAAAATAAACTTTGTTTTAAATTTGCATCGGCAATAAAACGCTGGCCCATGGTGTAACTGGCAACACGTCTGTTTTTGGTACAGAAGAGTCTAGGTTCGAGCCCTAGTGGGCCAACAAGAATGTCAAGACCCAAACTGAAAAGTTTGGGTCTTTTTTTATGCCTCATTTTAAGCCGTTTTTACTCCTTAAATAGCTGTTATTCAGATAATCAATCATAAACAGAGTAGCGGTATTGGTTTTATTCAGTCTTTTTTTATGTCTTTAGTTTTTTTAGTTTTGACTACCTTTAGAAGATTTTGACCTTCTATTTTCAACTCAATGGTTCATTAAAACTGTTTAAATTCTGAAAAAAAACAGTGTCAAAAAGTGATCTTTCATAATTTTAATTCAAGGAAAATCGATTCAGAAAATACGTAAAACAGGAAATTTGTGATAAAAAATCAATTCTTTCAGAACAAAAATGTTTTTAATATTCTTTTTGAGGCTGCTTCAGAAGGAATTATTGTGGTGAATTCTTCTCAAATTATTATTGCAGCTAATTCGGCAGCAGGAATTATGTTTGGGTATAGCGCAGAAGAACTTTTAGGGCAATCTCTTAATATTCTAATACCTTCCAATTATCACTCTAGACATGCACATCATTTTCATGATTTTTTGGCACATAGTGAGAAAAGACAGATGGGACATGGAAGAGATCTTTTTGGTAAAAAGAAAGATGGTTCCACGTTTCCTGTAGAGGCAGGATTAAACCCATTTAAATTGGATGGTGAAGATTATGTGATGTCTTTGGTAATTGATATTACCGTTAGAAAGCAAACGCAACAGCAAATTTTTGATTTGAACGCGCATCTGGAAGATAAGATCAAGGTGAGAACACAAGAACTTCAGGAAAGCATTCTTTTGCTTGAAAGCTTAAATTCAAGTTTAGAGACAGAGATTAATAAAAGGAAAAGAGCGGAGAAGAAGATAAAGACGGCTTTGCAAAAGCAAAAAGAGCTAAATGACTTAAAGACCAAGTTTCTTTCTTTAGTTTCGCATGAATTTAAAACGCCACTTAGTGGTATTCTTACCTCTGCAACCTTAGCAGAGAAATATACAGAAACCGGTCAACAAGAAAAACGAGAAAAGCATTTAGGTACGATAAAGAATAAAGTGCATTACTTAAATAATATCTTAAATGATTTTCTTTCTATAGAGCGCCTTGAATCTGGAGCAGGACAGTATAAATACACCTCTTTTAGTTTAAAAAGGTTGATTAATGAGGTGGTGTATAACGCAAATGTCACTTTAAAGAATGGGCAAGAGATCATCTATCCACAAGATATAGAAGATGTGTTGCTCTATCAAGATGAAAAGATTTTAGAGCTTATAATCACCAATTTGTTAAGCAATTCTATAAAATATTCTCCGGAAGATACTGTTATAAATCTTGGGGTTAGCACTACTCGAAAAACAATTATTTTTGAAGTGAGCGATCAAGGAATTGGGATCCCTGAAGAAGACAAAAAGCATATTTTTGAACGTTATTTTAGAGCGGAGAACGCAGTTCTAAATCAAGGTACCGGAATAGGTTTGAATATTGCAAAAACACATCTTGAAAACTTAGGTGGACATATTAAATTTGAAAGTAAAGAAAACAGAGGAACCAAATTCACTGTAGAAATTCCAATATTAAATCCATGAGAAAAATATTACTTATAGAAGATGATGTTACTGTTAGAGAAAACACTGCAGAGCTTTTAGAACTATCCAATTATGATGTTATTACTGCCAGGAATGGGAAATTGGGTGTAGAGAAGGCCAAGCAAAACCTGCCAGATATCATTGTTTGTGATATCATGATGCCGGAGATGGATGGCTATGGAGTACTTAAAGAACTTTCAGAAAATAACGATACTTCACATATTCCATTTATATTTTTATCTGCAAAAACAGAACATAAGGATATTAGAAAAGGGATGGATCTTGGGGCAGACGATTATCTAACAAAGCCTTTTGAAGAAGAAGATCTTTTAAGTGCCATAGAAAGTAGATTGGCTAAAGTAGCCATCTTAAATTCTTTTAAAGGTGAAAACAATCTCAATGTCCAAGGAGGTTTGATTAATTCTAACGTTAACACCTTACAGGAGTTACGGGAGATTATGAGCAAAGAGGTGATAGATTTTAAAAATGGGGAAGCCATTTATGAACCTGGAAAGAAATCTCATTTATTCTATTTAGTTATTCAGGGAGTGGTAAAAGCACATGGTATGGATAGTCATGGGAAAGAGCTTATAACAGAATTATATAAAGAAGAAGACTTTTTTGGAAATGCCAGTGTAAATCAATCTTTATACGAAGAATATGCTACTGCTATGGAAGATACTAAGCTGGGAGTGATCACCAAAGATGAACTGCATAGAATTCTTGCCAATAATGGAAAGATGACCTTAGCGTTGGTAGAACTGTTAAGCAATAATCTTATTGGTATTAAGCAACAACTCATGGAAATGGCTTATGGTTCTGTTCGTAAAAAAACCGCGAACACTATTCTTCTTTTTGCTGAAAAAATAAAAAAGCATCCTTTAAAAAGTATTAGAATTTCTCGTGCAGATCTTGCGGGGGTGGCGGGAATGGCACCAGAAAGTTTAATAAGAACCCTTTCCGACTTTAAAAAAGAAAATCTAATTGAAATTGAAGGTAGAAATATCAAGATACTAGATGCTGCAGGTTTAAAAAGTATCTCCTAATAGGTTATTGTACAAAATACTGATCTTGGTCATTTCTTGTGCCTGTATACTGCTGTAATTTCGTTGTATTACAACAAGTTACAGTTAATGAACATTCTAATTTTAACCGATTTTTCTATTACAGCACTACACGCCGGTAACTATGCTGTTGACCTGTTTAGAAAAACTTCTGCAAATTTTTATTTGCTGAACATTCAAAATTTACATTTTAGGGGATCGCCATCATCAGAAACTTTATTGGAATTTAAACAACTGTCTGAAGACCAAATAGAAAAACAAGCCTTAGATCTCGATTCTTATTCTGCACAATCTTTACATAAATTCTTCACTATAATTTCTGAAGATAATCTGGTATCGGCAACCAGAAGATATGTAAATGAGAAAAAGATAGATCTTATTGTAATGGGAACTTCTTCAAGCGACTTTACCAGTAAATCTATCTTGGGAAAGCATACCCCAGAGATCATTCAAAAAATAAGGTGTAATATTTTAGCAGTTTCAGATAAAAGCAAATTTGAGACCCCCAAGAGATTCGTCATGCCGGTAGATGCAACTTTGAAGATAGAAAGTAATATGTTGCAATTTATAAACGGAGATATTTTTAAGGAATTGCGTGGTATTACAATTATGGAAATTGGTACCCCCTTGCTAAAATATCAGAAAAATACAGTACTTAAAGAGCATTTTGCATGTAATAAGAAATCGCCTAATTGTAATCATGTGGAATATTTAAAAGCGGCTATTCTAAACGAAAAGCTGCTTACAGATATTCAAGATAATTATAATATGATCGTAGTGTTAGGGAAGAATTTGAGTGTGTGCAATAAGTTGTTAAATTCTTATAGCGGAGATAGGGCCAACAAAGTGAATAAATTGCCTGTTTTGGTATTGCATGATACCTTTTAAGCTTTGGATTTTCTATTCTGAAAGATATGTAAGTAAAAATGGAAAGACATTTTGCGAGCATTATTCTTGGCTTTTTCTGCCATTGGGCCTTCAAATAAAGTATCTATTGTTTTAAACCAGTAATTAAGCCATATCCCAAAATGTCTATTTTCAATTTTATTTTGGTGAGAAACATCCACATCAATATGGGCTTTTTTAGGATTTCCAAGATATTCATTCTTAAAGAATAGGTTACTTTCCCAAAAATCGGTGAGCTTATTAATATGCTCGTCCCAATTTTTAATAGTGTTATTAAAAAAGTAACCTATTTCCTCATCACCTCTAATCAACTCATAAAATTTCGATACTAGAAGATGAACATCTTCTCTGGTTTTGAGGTCTTTATTCATATGTGCTTATATGATGTTGACTATTATAAAAAACAAGCTTGTAATTATACTTATAATAAAGGAGTTTAGAATAAACTTATGCGATAATTGCGCTAGAACAGATGCCATATAAGTCATACATACGGTAACCTCTAAGAATAGTTCAAACATATTTATAAAGGTATGTCCATTCATTAGAATGAGCATGGCTGCAACAGAACCAATACAGCTAGATGCTATAATGCCTAAAGAAGCATACCCTAAAAATAATTCGTCAAAATCTGCTAATAACTTCTGATAGATCTTCATGATAATTTTACTTTTTTATTACATTGTAAAAGTATCTTCTGAAGGCATTTTATAATATGACAAAAATCAGTTAAATCCACTTTTAATAAGTGCTATAACTGATTTTTTTAATAATATAAATCTTAATGCTAAATTAGCTGTGCGATCTAATAAGCTCTACAATTTGATCTTTTTGTAATACTCCAGATTGTCTCCAAAGTTGCTTTCCATTTTTAAATAAGATCATTGTTGGAACCCCGCGTACTTGATATTTTCCGGCTAATTCTTGATTTTTATCTACGTCTATTTTTACAATTTTTACATCATCACCTAACGTAGACTTTGCATCTTTTAAAATAGGAGCCAACATTTTACAAGGCCCACACCAGTCGGCATAAAAATCTACCAATACCGGTTTGTCATCCTGAATTATATCATGAAAGTTACTTTTCATAAGATTTGTTATTTAATCGATCTAAGAATCTAAATTCACACAGATCTGTTCTTAAAATAAGACGTAATGCTATGAGTAAAATTACGAATTATCACAATGTAATTCTTTCAAAAGCATCTTTTTCTAATTGCTCTCTATGATTTGGATGCGCAATAGAAATTAAGGCTTTAGCACGTTGCTTTAAATTTTTACCGAAGAGATTAACCACTCCATATTCTGTTGCTATATAATGTACATGAGCTCTTGTGGTAGTTACTCCAGCACCTTCTTTTAAAATAGGGACAATCTTAGAAATTCCTTTGTTGGTAATAGAAGGCATGGCAATAATAGCTTTTCCACCTTCAGATAAAGATGCGCCTCTTATAAAATCCATTTGGCCACCAACTCCAGAGTATTGGTATTTACCAATGGTATCTGCACAAACCTGGCCTGTTAGATCTATTTCAATGGCACTATTAATAGCGGTAACTTTAGGATTTCTTCTAATAATTGCAGTGTCGTTGGTATACGCTGCTTCTTTAAAATGAACAATTGGATTGTCATCTATAAAATTGTAGAGTTTTTGAGAACCTACAGCAAAACAGGTCACGATTTTTCCTGTTTTCACATTCTTATTTTCTCCAGTAATCACGCCACTTTCTATTAATGGTAAAACTCCATCCGAAAACATTTCGGTATGAATGCCCAGTGCTTTATGATTTGTTAGATTGTTAAGCACCACATTCGGAATGGCTCCAATTCCCAGTTGTAAGGTTGCCCCGTTTTCAACAAGTTCTGCTACATTTCTACCAATTAATTTTTCAATGTCCGTTGGAGTAATAATAGAAGACACATGAATGGGTTCATCAACCTCTATAGCGCAGTCTATTTGACTCACATGAATAATTCCATCGCCATGAGTTCTGGGGACATTAGGGTTGATTTGTGCAATAACTTTTTTTGCAGCTTGTACGGCGGGAAGTGTTATGTCTACGGAAACTCCCAAAGAGCAATATCCATGTTTATCTGGGGGAGAAACTTGAATAAAAGCAACATCTATTGGAAGAATGTTATTTCTAAATAACAAATGAATTTCACTTAAAAATATAGGAATATATGCTCCATGTGTAGAGTTTACCGCTTTTCTAACATTTCCACCTACAAAACAACTAGTAATTGTAAAGGCTTCATTATAGGGTGCGGTAGTGTAAAGAGCTTCACCTTCGGTATGAATTTGTACAATATCTACCTCTTTTAATTCTTTATATCTCTGGCAAAGCTTATTGATTAAAATAGTTGGTGTCATGGCAGCTCCTTGAAAAAATACGCTATTTCCAGATTTTACAACAGCTACTGCTTCCTCCGGTGTCACTATGTTTGGTTGATGATTCATCGGTATTTATTTTTTAACTTTCAATATGAAATTGATGTTGATGTTTTCTTTTATAATGATTAGGCCGAATAATTTTTTTGGCGCATGTAAATCGAAATCAGAAATATTAAGATCTAAGCTACCTTTGTATTGAGTAATTTCTTCTGAAGTTATATCTACAGGAACTATATAATTATTGCTTTTTCCGGCAATACTGATCACTACTTTTGCTGCTGCTTTCTCGTTGTGATCTAAGGTGATTTCGGTTAGTTCTAAAGTGATTTCGGGATATTTATTAGCCTTGATCAAATCTTTAAAATCTTTGTTTATAGCCTTACTACCACAATCAAATCCAGAATTGTCAAGCTTTAAAATAGCGTTTTCAAACTGAATATTAGCAGCTCCTGCTTTATAGGTAATATGGTTGTTTTCTGCGATCAATTCGGTATTAAAAGAGCATAGAAACTTATTGATATTAGTATCGCCCGAAATAGATAAACTGCTTTTTGGTAAGATCTCAATAGTAGTAGCTCTCACGCTTGTCTGGCTAAAAATGCTGTTGCTTAGCAATAAAACACTTACAAATAGTAAAAAGCTTTTCATAATAAATTGGTTTTAATAGAAGAGACTGACTTAGAAGTTTTGTTGAAGAAGATCTATTCAAAATTGAATGGTTTCTTACGGTACAAAAATCTTCTTAGCCAGTCTCTATGCTAATTCAAACTTATTAGAAGCTAATGGCGGCTTCTACCATTAACCCGTCAAACATTCCATCGTTATGAATGTCTGCAATAGGATAATCATTGTATTTTTGGTTTACATATTCTACTTTCATCAAGATGTTTTTTGTCATGAACCATCCTGCAGCAGCTTGAAAACGATCTACGCTTACATCGGTTCCTTCAGCTAGAGTTCCATCTACTACGTTATAACGTCCACCTATGTAGAAGTTTTCATCATTTCCGAATCTGTATATAAGTTCTCCTGAATATTGGTTCCAAGTTCTGGTATCTGCTTCTGAAGATTTTTTACCTGTAGCACGTTCATAAACTCCGAAGAATTCAAGGCCTTTATATTTTAAGAAGGGGTTAATCATAAATGAGGTTAATTCATTTTTTAGGTCAGGATTAATTCTACCTGCTCTAAATCCATCGCCACCACCATCAACATCTATCATTACATTATAATATCTAGATCCAGAACGGTCTCCACTATATAAATAGGCACTACTAGTTTGATTGGTATGATATACAGATCCTGTAAGTCTAAATCTTAGATCTTCGGTAACATTACTATCATATCCAACTTTTGCAATAAATGAAGGGCTTACTGTTTCTGGACTTGTAACGGCTTGGTTTAATTTACCGTTGGTTACACCAACCATTCCTATCCAATTATTGTAAAATCCATACGCTTCTGCTCCAACTTCTGTAGTAAAAGAATCCATTAGATAATTTCCAACAAAAGGATTGTAAATGGCCATTGCATTATCTGTTCTTCTAAAGTGAGCATCTCCATAATTAATCTCCATATGTCCAATTTTAACTCTGGCATGATCCATAACTTCTTTTAAAAAGCCTTCACTAATAAAATTTAGTTTGTCTATTTGGAAATATCCACCTTTAACATAGGTTTCGGTATGGTGCTGAGAAGACAAATACGTTCTAAGGTGCATTCTAATTCCATCATATAATGCAACGTCAAGATCTAAATTTGCGGTTGCTAAGTTAAAATTGTACCCTATATCTTGAAGTTCTGGGGTCCCACCTTTTCCTGAATTTTCATGATCTAAAGCTTGAAACTGTAACGTAGATGCTCCACCAACTCTTACATGTACACCATCAAAAGTGCTAACGGTATCTTTAGGAGCTTCAAATACATTTACTCCTCTTTGATCTGGAGATTTAAAATTATCTAGATCACGCTGAGTTTGCGCTTGTGTTTGTAAACCCACTAAGGCGAGGATTGCAATGCTGAAATATTTAATTAGATTTTTCATTATAATTAGTTTTAGTTGTTTGATTATTTAGTGAAAACGGTGTTGTACTTGATGGTAATTTGATCTCCCGTAGAAATAGTTCCAAACATTGCTGTTGGTGCATCTATATTGAAGTCGGACATTTTTAGATCTTTACTTCCAGATAAACAAATAGAGGTGTTGTCTATTTTCAGGTCAAACGTCATGTCTACAAGTTTTTTGGCGCCGGCAATTGTTAAGTATCCTTTGGTGTTAACCTTATAATTGTTCTCTGAAGATTTATTGATGGAACTTACTTTGTCAAGTTTGTAGGTGATGTTTTTATACGTATCTGTATTTAAGGCTTTGTAGGTGTTTTTGTCCATAGAACCTTTTCCGCTTTTTAAGCTTTCAGCAACTACGGTGAAGTCTAAATTTTCAACAGATTTTAATGTGCCGTTTTCAATTTCCAGTGCCAAGCTACCTTTTTGTTGTTCGGCTTTGATCTCCCAGTCGTGAATGCTAGAAGTTCCTAAGACTTCCAATTTTGAATCTTTGTTACTTACCTTATAAGATTGAGCAAGTAGAGGAGAGGAGAAAAGTATTGCTATTAAAAGTACTCCTATTTTGATTTGAATTTTTTGAAAGGTCTTCATGTCTATGTCTTTATTGTTTCCAGCAAAGTTCTTGTAGAAGTGCGTGGAATTTTATGACAACAGTCAGCTTTCGAGTTATTTTGAATCAAGCAAATGGTAAATGAAAAATTAGGAATATTTTCTTAATCCTTCTTACATAATATTTTTAGTGATCATAGATGGAGTAATTTTTATGAGATATGGAGAGAATTTTTTTTCAAGATAGGGCATAAAAAAAGGCTCTGAATGAACAGAGCCTTAATATTATATATGTAATTAATTTTTTATGCAGCTACTACAACATCATATTCAGACATTATAGAATGGTAATAATTTAAACTGATATCATCTACTTTTAAACAAGATTGGATGAATCCGATAAGGTCTAAACATTCAAAAGTTAAATTGGTGAATTTATCATTAGACATGAATAATTCTAAATCTATAGTTTGTTCGTTATAATTGATACTCACATTTCTTGCAACAAAATATTTTTCAATAATTTCTTGGTGTAAATGTTTGAACTTTGAAGGTTCCACATTTAAGTTATTAACACTATAGCTTATAAGGTTTTTTACTTCCTCTAAAATAGAATCGGGGGTTAAAGTATTGGTTTTCATAGGCATTGTAATAGTGTTCTTGTTTTCTGATGGCTAAGATACTATAGAGTCTGTTAATAAAATGCTAATAACCAGAGGATTAATATTTTATTAACGTACACCTCCGTAATTTAAGACAAGGTTAAGATTTTAGGTGATGAACAACCAAAGGAGCGTTAATTTGGCGGTATTTTCCATCTACAGAAGATGCATTTATAAAAACAGAGTGTTTTGTTTTAACAATGCCGTAATCGTCATGCACATGCCCAAAAATATGATGTGGAATTTTTAACTCATTAATCCTTTTAAATAATCGCTCACATCCAATATGTCTTTTATTATCTAATTCATCTAAGACTGTATAAGGCGGACTGTGAGTAATAAGGAAATCTGTGCTATTGGGTATTTTGTTCCAGTGTTTTAGAATTTCATTTCCTCGGGTTCTATTAAAAGCCCAATTTCCATCACCAGGCGTGTAAGGCGAGCCCCAAAAGCTTACATTATCAATACAAACACCAGAATCTTGTAAATAATTAATATTTTCAGGAATTATATTTTGAAGATTGTCTTGATGTTTCTCTATGTAGAAATCATGATTTCCAGCAACAAGAATTTTATGTTTATGTTCCAATCGAGAAAACCACTTGAGAAAATCTAAAGTTTCTTTTTTAGAACCTGCATCGGTAAAATCTCCTGCATGTATAATTACATCTCCAGCAGGAACATTTATTTCATGATGTTTGTTGTGAGTATCTGAGATGCAAATAATTTTCATAACGAGTAGTTAAAAGAAATCCGATGAAAATTTCATCGGATTTCTCAAGTGTAGTCAATCGCTCCTCAAAGCCAATCTTTCATGGTAGACTACATGCCTTTATTTTATAGAGATGTCTTCGTAATCTATTTCGTCAGATACATAATCTTTATCTGCAGGTAAAAGTAGGTTTGTAACTTTTGTAACCGCAAATGCAACAATTATTGCAGAAAAAGTAAAAAACAAGAATTTAATCATCAAGCTATCTGTCATGATGAAACTATAGAATGCCAGTGCAATTTCTATAGCTATAATTCCAATTTTTAGTCCTAGTTTAAATATCATTAGTTCTACCCAAAATTTTTATCAAATATAATGTGATAGGTCGTTAGATTTTTCTTTTTATTACAATTTGACTTAAATTTAACGTAGGTGTCTTGAAAGGGTTAATTTTTTTAAGTTAAAAGTTTCTAAACCCTTAGAAGAGTGAATGTCATAATTGTAAATTCGTTTAAATATTTATCGAATTGAACAGAACTTCAAAAATAATTCTAGGGATATTAGGGGGCGTTATTGCTTTAGCATTTCTATTTGTATTCTTCTTTAATGATTATCTTGAAAACAAGATCAAATCTTCCATTAAAAAGGAATTAGATCAATCTTTTATTCAGTATAGTGAGATTGATGTTGATGTATTCAATAGAAATGCTGCTGTTTCTAAATTAAGATTCCAACGAGGAAAATTTAATGTGCGAGCAGAAAATATCCAATTAGACGCTTTTGATTATTACGACTATTTTGTAAACCATAAAATAACTATCGGGAAAATTGTTTTGGAGTCTCCCGATATCACTATAGAACCTTCAGATTCTTTGCCAAATAAGAGAAAGAAAGCCGATAAAAACTTCAAGGAAAATATAACTATCAAAAATTTTCATTTAACCAATGGAACGCTTAAAATAAAAGATAGTGCAAAGGTTCAAGGCAGTTTATATGTAAATTTAAAAGAACTTCAAGTAAAAGGTATACGTGTAAATGCGGGAACTTTAAAAGGAAAGCTCCCATTTGAATATGAGCATGTGGCACTGCAAAGCGATACTATTTTCTTTGGATTGGATGCAGAACATAACCTAAGTGTTGAGGGTTTTAGCTTTAAAGATGATCAACTTAATTTGGAGAATATTCATATTACACCTAAATATTCAAAATCTGAATTTGATAGAAGACAGAAAATAGAAAAAGATAGAATGGTTTTAGGTATTAATAATGTTAAGATCAATAATTTTAATTGGGATTTTATAAATGATACTCTGTTACTACAAAGCCCTAAAATTATAGTGAATAACGCTAATTGGGAGTTGTATAGAAATAAACTGATTGCAGATCCTACCACTACAAAACCTCTCTACAGTAAAATGCTTCGTGAAATGGGTATTAAGCTTGATTTTGGCAGTGTAAAAATCAAAAACTCACAAATTGTTTATGAAGAGCGAGTGCATAATGACCGTCCAAGTGCTTTATTTAAGTTTAGTAAAATAGATGGGAGTATTTCTAATCTAACCAATGTAGGGATGCATAAAAAAGATTTTCTTGATACTAAGTTACAGGCAAAAGCATTTTTTATGGATGAAGCAAAAATTAGCATGAATCTGGCCTTTAATGTTGCCAATCTAAAAGATGAATTTCATGTATCTGGTGATCTTTTTAATCTTTCTGCAGCAGATATGAATGTAATTCTTAAACCTGAAATGAATATTCTTGCTCATGGTCAAATCCAATCTGTATATTATAATTTTTACGGCAACGACAATGCTGCAGAGGGAGAAACCCAATTGAAATATGAAGATTTCAAAATTGAAATTCTAAGAAAAGACGGTCAAAAGAAAAATAAGTTATTATCTGGTTTGGTAAACTTGGTGGTAAATAATAAAACGAAGAATAAAAATCTTACACAACCAGATCTGCGCATAGAGAGAGATAAAACTAAATCTTTTTGGAATTATTTCTGGCTATGTATAAGAGCAGGAGCTTTAAAGAGTTTTATTTAGATCTTAAATGTAACTACTGGTAGGTTGGCATGATTTACAAGATCTTCACTTATACTGCCGTTAAAAAAATGGGCTAAACCCTTTCTGCCATGAGTGCTTATTCCTATTAAACCTGCATGGATGCTTAGCGCAAAGTTCAGAATTCCTTTTTCTACGGTAACATCGTTGTAAATGTTAAGGCTGTAATCATTAAGATCTGCACCTTCAATAAACTCAGAAAGACAGCTGTGAGCTTCTTCGCTAGTCATAAAGTTGTTTGCGGTGTTTATGTAGACAAGATGTAATTTTGCATCGATTTTTTCTGCAAATCTTTTTGCCTTTCCTAAAGTATGTTTGTTTTCTAAATTACAATCGGTGGCAAATACAAAATTATCTACATTAAAATCATCATGTTCATTTTTAATAACCAATACCGGAATAGTTGAATTTCTTACAACCTTCTCAGTATTAGATCCTATAAACATTTCTTTAAATCCACTTGCCCCATGAGAGCCCATAATTATGAGATCGCAATCATGTTCTTGGCTCACTTCCATAATTCCTTCAAAAGCCTGATGAAATTCTACCGTTTCATGAACCTTAATTCCTTCTAAATAAGGTTGATACATTATTTCTCCAAACCTTTTCTTTGCTAATTTCATGAAAAAGAGAGCTTCTGGTAAACTTTGAGAGTTTGAAGCAACAGCGCTACCCGAGGAGGTAGATTGTACCAATTGTAGTGGCAATTCTAACATGTGAAGCAAGTAGATTTCCCCATTAAATTGTTGTGCTAATTGTGCTGCCACTTTTAACGCCCTTTCAGCTAAAGGAGAGAAATCGGTAGGTACTAGTATTCTTTTCATGATAATTGCTTAAAAATGATTGTCTTATTAAATTTACAAAGAATATTTCATTTGATCTCAAGTTTTATTTTTACGAAAATTTTGTTATCTTTGCAGCGTTGAAACGAAAAAAATACAGCGAGGGGACGAGAAGTCCCCTCTTTTTATAAAATATATGTTGCAGGAGCGAGTAGAAAATTTGTTGAAGGAAGCGTTTGAAGAGAATAATTCCTTATTTTTAATCTCCTTGAATATCAGTGATCAAAATCATATTCTTATTGTGATAGACGGTGATAACGGGGTTTCGGTTAATGATTGTATTGCGGTGAGCCGTAAAATAGAGCACAGTTTAGACGAAGATGAACTTGACTTTTCTTTAGAGGTCACTTCGGCTGGAGTTTCAGAACCTTTAAAATTTCCTAGACAATACAAGAAAAATATTGGAAGAACGCTGGAAGTCCAGACAAATTCTAATAAATTTGAAGGGAATTTAGTTGAGGTGGATGAAACAGGTATTTTATTAGCTTGGAAAGCGAGAGAGCCTAAACCGGTTGGGAAAGGCAAGATAACGGTAGATAAAGAAGCGAATATAGCTTTTGATGAAATTGTCAAAGCTAAAGTAGTTATAACATTTTAATAGCAAATAGATATGGAAAATATCGCCTTGATAGAGTCTTTTTCAGAGTTTAAAGATGATAAATTAATAGATCGAGTAACCTTAATGGCGATCTTAGAGGATGTGTTTAGAAGCGCTTTAAAGAAAAAGTACGGGGAAGATGATAATTTTGATATTATTGTTAACCCAGATAAAGGAGATTTAGAGATCTGGAGAAACAGAGTTGTTGTAGCCGATGGTGAGGTAGAAGATCCTAATCAAGAGATTTCATTAAGCGAAGCTCGCAGAATTGAGCCCGATTTTGAAGTTGGAGAAGATGTTTCTGAAGAAGTGAAGTTAATGCAATTGGGTCGTAGGTCTATCTTGGCATTGCGCCAAAACTTGATCGCTAAGATTCATGAGCATGACAATACCAATATCTATAAGAATTTTAAAGAATTAGAAGGGGAGATATACACTGCAGAAGTACATCATATTAGACATAGAGCTATTATTTTATTAGACGATGAAGGAAATGAAATCGTGCTACCAAAAGATAGACAGATTCCTTCAGATTTTTTCAGAAAAGGAGAGAACGTAAGAGGAATTATTGAAAGTGTTGAGTTAAAAGGAAGTAAGCCTCAAATAATTATGTCTAGAACATCTCCGATATTTTTGGAGAAGTTGTTCGAACAAGAAATTCCTGAAGTTTTTGATGGTTTAATTACCGTTAAGAAAGTAGTTAGAATTCCTGGTGAGAAAGCTAAAGTAGCGGTAGATTCTTATGACGATAGAATAGATCCAGTTGGAGCTTGCGTTGGAATGAAGGGGTCAAGAATCCACAGTATTGTGAGAGAATTGGGTAATGAAAACATAGATGTTATTAATTACACAAACAACGACCAACTATTTATAACTCGTGCTTTAAGTCCTGCAAAAATCACATCTATTAAATTAGATGAAGAAAATAAGCGTGCAGAAGTTATGTTGAAACCTGAAGAAGTTTCTAAAGCTATTGGACGTGGAGGTCATAACATTAGACTTGCTGGACAATTAACAGGTTACGAAATAGACGTGTTTAGAGATGGTGGTGAAGAAGATGTTGAGCTACGTGAGTTTGCAGATGAGATTGAAGACTGGGTAATTGCAGAATTTGCAAAAATTGGTTTAGACACAGCCAAGAGTATTTTGGAACAAGATTTGGATGATTTAGTTAGGAGAACCGATCTTGAAGAAGAAACTATTCGTGAAGTAATTCAAGTGTTAAGAGATGAATTTGAAGAATAAAACATCTGTTTTTTTACAAAATAGATAATAATAATATAAGAGGTTAATTTAGAAGGCAATTTATGGCTGAAGCAAAAACAATGCGATTAAACAAGGTACTACGCGAATTCAATATATCGCTAGATCGTGCTGTGGAATTTTTAAATTCCAAAGGTCACGAGATAGAGGCGCGTCCTACCACTAAAATTTCTGAGGGCATCTATCAAGTTTTATCTGATCAATTTCAGACAGATAAGAGCAAGAAGGTACAGTCTAAAGAAGTTGGAGAAGAGAAACGCAAAGAGAAGGAGGAGTTGCGTCAGGCGAGAGAAAAGGAAAATGAAGACAAGAAGAAAGCCGAGCAAAAACAGCAGGATGTTATAAGTGCTAGAACTAAACTTGACGGACCTAAGCAGGTTGGTAAGATAGATCTTGATAAAAAGCCTTCTGAAGCAAAACCTAAAGAAGAAGTTAAGCCAGAAGCTCCAAAGGTGGAAACTTCAAAGGTAGAAGCGCCAAAATCTGAAGAGCCTAAAGTTGAGAAAACTGAGAAAGCTAAAGAAGAAAAGCCGGAGGTTGTAAAAGAACAACCGGTAAAGGCTAAAGAGGAATCTCCTAAAGAAGCCGCTCCTAAAGAAACTCCTTCTGAAGAGCCGGTTGCTAAAAAAGAAGAAACTTCAAAAGAAGCGGAAACTAAGAAAGAAACTAAACCTGAAGCAACGGAAGAGAAATCTGAAGAGGCTAAGGAGAAGGATCCGGTATCTGATACTATCAAGACTAATTATACCAAGCTTAACGGACCAAACTTTACAGGTGAGAAAATTGATCTTTCTCAATTCAAAAAACCTGTCAAGAAGAAGGACGATAAGAAAACTGCTGCAGACGATAAGAACAATAAGAATAAAAAACGTCGTAGAAGAATTAGTAAAGATGTAAAAGGTGCTGCTCCATCAACTGGAGGTAATAGCAGTAATTATAAAGGTAATAAAGGTGGTAAAAAACCTGCAAGACCTGCGCTTACTAAAGAAGAGCCTAGTGAAGAAGAAGTACAAAAACAAGTACGTGAAACTTTAGAAAAACTACAAGGTAAATCTAGTAAAGGTAAAGGTGCTAAATATCGTAGAGGTAAGAGAGATCAACACCGTCAACGTACAGAAGACGATGCTGCACAACAAGAATTAGATAACAAGATCTTAAAAGTTACAGAATTTGTAACAGTTAGTGAGATTGCAACAATGATGGATGTTCCAGTAACCAAAATTATATCGGCATGTATGTCTTTAGGTATGATGGTTACAATGAACCAGCGTCTGGATGCAGAAACACTTTCTATAGTAGCAGATGAATTTGATTATGAAGTTGAATTTGTTTCCGCAGATCTTGAAGAAAATACAGAAGAAGAAGTAGATAGCCCGGAAGATTTAGTAGAAAGAGCTCCTATTGTTACGGTAATGGGACACGTAGATCACGGTAAAACATCTTTACTGGATTATATTCGAGAAGAGAATGTAATTGCGGGAGAGAGCGGGGGAATTACTCAGCACATTGGTGCATATGGAGTAGAACTTGAAAATGGTCAAAAAATAGCATTCTTGGATACACCGGGTCACGAAGCCTTTACGGCCATGCGTGCACGTGGTGCTCAAGTTACAGATATTGCAATTATTGTAATTGCAGCAGATGATGATGTGATGCCACAAACAAAAGAGGCAATCTCTCACGCTCAAGCGGCAGGAGTACCTATGGTGTTCGCTATCAACAAATCTGATTTGCCTACAGCAAATCCAGAGAAGATTAAAGAGCGATTAGCTCAAATGAATCTTCTTGTTGAAGACTGGGGTGGTAAGATCCAATCTCATGATATTTCAGCAAAAACAGGTTTAGGGGTAAAAGAATTACTTGAAAAAGTATTGCTTGAAGCTGAGATCCTAGAATTAAAGGCAAATCCGAATAAACCGGCAAGAGGAACTGTTGTTGAAGCATTCCTTGATAAAGGTAGAGGTTACGTGTCTACTATTCTTGTACAAGAAGGAACTCTAAAAATTGGAGATTACGTACTGGCAGGAAGACATAGTGGTAAGATTAAAGCTATGCAAGATGAGCGTGGTAATGATGTAAAAGAAGCTGGTCCAGCAACTCCGGTATCTATTCTTGGTCTTGATGGTGCGCCTCAAGCTGGAGATAAGATTAGAGTGATGTTGGATGAGCGTGAAGCTAAAGATATTGCTGTTAAACGTACACAATTACAAAGAGAGCAATCTGTTAGAACTCAACGTCATATTACGCTTGATGAAATTGGAAGACGTATTGCGTTAGGAGACTTTAAAGAAATCAACATTATTCTTAAAGGAGATGTGGATGGATCTGTAGAAGCCTTAACAGATAGTTTCCAAAAACTTTCTACGGAAGAGATCCAGGTGAATATTATTCACAAAGGTGTTGGTCCAATTACAGAGAGTGATGTATTGTTAGCTTCGGCTTCAGATGCGGTTATTATCGGATTTAATGTTCGTCCAGCAGGTAATGCTAGACAAGTAGCAGATAAGGAAGAAATCGATATCAGAACATACTCAATTATCTACGATGCTATTAACGATCTTAGAGATGCAATGGAAGGAATGTTATCTCCTGAAATGAAAGAAGAGATCACCGGTACTGCAGAGATTAGAGAATTGTTCAAAATATCTAAAATTGGAACCATCGCAGGTTGTATGGTGACTTCTGGTAAGATCTTCAGAAATGAAGGTATTAGATTGATACGTGATGGAGTTGTGGTTCACACAGGTGAATTAATTGCCCTACGTAGATTTAAAGATGATGTGAAAGAAGTTTCTAAAGGATATGATTGTGGTATGCAGATTAAGAACTACAATGATATTAAAGAAGGTGATGTTATTGAAGGTTACCAAGAGGTAGCAATTAAGAAGAAAATGAAGAAATAATCTTTCTTAAATAATAAAAAAAGGCCGTGCAAATTGTACGGCCTTTTTTGTTTTAAAAAGAAGGTGAATTAACCTCTTCTAGGTTTTGGAATGAATGCCGATGGGTAATCTGCTTTAATCTTTAATAAAGCTCTGTCTGCTTCTAATCTATTTCTAAAGTTACCAACCCATACCTTGTAATTAGGAGTTTCGTAAATGATCTGTGAAGGCCATGTATTGTACTTCGCTCTAAAGTCTTTTAATGTTTCACTAGCTTTATTGTTATCTCCATAATAAAGTTGAATTTTATAACGGTCACCTAACTTGCCATCTTTAGTCATTTCAGATTTTAGATCCAGTAATTCTGGAATTAAATCATTCTGTTCAATATGTGACTGGCCTGTTTGGGCAAACGCACTTATATGCAATCCAAGAACAAAAATTCCAAGAAAAAAGCAGTGTTTTAAAGTTAATTTTCTCATTTAAATAATATTTGATGTAAAAGTAAAATTTAATAACTAAAAGAAGAGGTGTTTTATTATTTAGAACTAATATAAATTATGGATTAACAATCCTGTAACATTTATAAAATCGAACTTAAGTGTTACTTTTGTGCCTGAATTTTTAGGGTGCAATATGTATATATTTGTGTTTAAAATAGTTACAAAATATCGTGCCAAACATAAGACGTTAATTCAACTTACAGTATGAAAAAGGTGAAATTCCGCCATTCAACCTCACGGCTGCTGCTATTATCATTAGTATTGTTGCTTTCATTTAACTCGTATTCATCTGCACAGGAACAGCAGGCTGCTCCAGCAGATGAACAGGTTACAGAGGAGGCGGCCACAGATTCGGGATCAGATTTAGGAGATCCAGCAACAGGTAAATCATTATTCAACACATTGTGTGCTGCGTGTCACAAACCTTATTCAAAGGCTATCGGGCCTGCGCTAAATGGTGTGACAGATAGACAAAGCAGAGAATGGATTGAGTCTTGGGTACACAATTCTGCAGCAATGATTGCTTCTGGTGATGCAGATGCTGTTGCAATTTATGAAGAATACAATAAGACTAACATGCCGTCTTTCCCTCAATTATCTTCAGAAGATATAGGGAATATCTTAGCGTATGTTGAGCAGCCAAAACCTGAAGCTCCAGCTGCTGCTGCAGGAGTTGCTTCGGGAGATCAGTCTACAAATGTTGGAGGAGTTTCTAATAACATCATTTTAGCAGTGCTTGCATTTGTCTTGTTGATGTTGTTGGTAATTTTATTTCTTGTAAATAAGACTTTAAGAAAGTTCGCTGTAGCTTCTGGTGTAGCATTACCGGTAGTAGAAAAGAGAACTCCAATATGGAAAGCTTTTGCTCAAAATCAATTTTTAGTATTGGTTACTGCAATAGTTGTTTTGTTGGCTAGTGGATATTTTATCTACGGTTTCTTAATGCAAGTAGGGGTAGATCAAGGTTACGAACCAATACAGCCAATACATTATTCACACAGAATTCACGCTGGAGATAACCAAATTGAATGTAAGTACTGTCACTCATCTGCCAGAACTTCTAAGCATTCAGGTATTCCTTCGTTGAATGTTTGTATGAACTGTCATAAGTCTATTTCTGAAGTTGCTCCGGAAACGGCAACCGAAGATTATTCAAAAGAATACTACGATAAGCAGATCGCTAAACTTTACGATGCAGTAGGTTGGGATCCGGCTACACAGTCATATTCAGGAGAAACTAAGCCAGTTAAATGGGTGAGAATCCATAACTTACCAGATTTTGTGTACTTTAACCACTCTCAACACGTATCTGTTGCAGGTATAGAGTGTCAAAAATGTCACGGTCCAATTCAAGAAATGGAAGTAGTTTCTCAATTTGCTCCTTTAACTATGGGATGGTGTATTAACTGTCACCGCGAAACTAAAGTTAGAATGGAAGGAAATGAATATTATGAAAAGATTCATGAAGCTCTTTCTAAGAAATATGGAGTAGAAGAATTAACAGAGGCTCAAATGGGTGGTCTGGAATGTGGTAGATGTCACTACTAATAAAAAAGTTTCCTGATTTATTTCAGGGTTTTAATTACGAAGTTAATATTTAGATATATATGTCATCAAACAAGAAATACTGGAAAAGTGTTGAGGAGCTAAAAGAAAATAGCTCTATTGTTGAGACGCTCCAACAGAAAGAATTTGCAGAAGAAATTCCAACAGATGAATTTTTAGGGGATAAAGAATCCTTGAGTAATTCTTCTACTACAAGACGTGATTTCTTGAAATATGTTGGGTTTAGTACAGCTGCAGCTTCTTTAGCTGCTTGCGAAGGGCCGGTTATTAAATCTATCCCTTACGTAGTACAACCGGAGCGAATAGTGCCTGGAATTGCAAATTACTATGCATCAACTATAGCTGATGGATTTGATTTTGCAAGTGTATTGGTAAAAACCCGAGAAGGTAGGCCAATTAAAATTGAAAATAATTCGCTAGCTAAAGTTAAAGCTGGAGCAGGTGCAAGGGTAAATGCTTCTGTCTTATCTTTATATGATAGCAAACGTGTAAAAAGACCAATGATAGATGGTCAAAATGTTTCTTGGGAAGAATTTGACAGTAAAGTTTCTAAAGGATTAGAAAGCGTTACTGGAGAAGTTGTTCTTTTAACGCAAACATTTGCAAGTCCATCTACTTCTAAGGTTATTAAAGAATTTTCTGGAAAATTTGGTAACGCAAGACATGTTGTTTACGATACAATTTCTGAAGATGCTGCATTAGATGCATTTGAAGGTAAATATGGTCAAAGAGCTTTGCCTAATTATGATTTTTCGAAGGCTGAAGTTATTGTTTCTGTTGGTGCCGATATTTTAGGTGACTGGCAAGGTGGTGGGTACGATGTTGGTTATGCTAAGAGCCGTATTCCGAAGAATGGAAAAATGTCTAGACATATTCAGTTCGAAGCTAATATGACAAATTCTGGAGCTAAAGCAGATAAGAGAGTACCTGTTAAGCCATCAGAGCAAAAAGCGGTGCTTTCTGCATTATATAGTTACATTGTAGGTGGTTCTTCTAATAGTAAATTATCTTCTAAAGTAGATGATGCCGTAGTAAAAGCTGCCAATCAATTACGTAAATCTGGAAGTGGAGCTGTAGTTGTATCTGGAATTCCAGATGTAGATGCTCAAAATTTGGTGCTAAGCATCAATGAGGCTTTAGGAAGTAAGGTGATGGATTTTGCTAACCCAAGAATGACCCGTCAAGGGAATAATAAAGCGGTTCAGCAATTAGTTGCAGATATGAAATCTGGAAAAGTGGGAGCTATTTTAGTTGCGGGTGTGAATCCTGCTTATAGCTTACCAAATGCAGATGAATTTGTGGAAGCAATGAAAAAAGTAGATTTCAGCTTAGCTTTCTCTATGAAAGAAGATGAAACTGCTAAATTATGTAAATACTTAGCTGCAACTCCACATTACCTAGAGGCTTGGGGAGATGTTCAGTTTACAAAAGAAGATTTCGCGTTGGTACAGCCAACAATTCGCCCTCTTTTTGATACAAGACAAATTCAAGATTCTTTATTGAAATGGGCTGGTAATGATACTTCTTATTATAACTTCTTAAAAGAAACTTGGTCTTCTATAACTTGGAACGATGCATTACACGATGGTGTGTTTAAAGCAACAAGTCCTGTAGAAATAGGTTCTGATGCTGCTGTTGCAGGAGCCGGAACGGCGGCAACATCTTCTTTAGATGCTAATGCATCTGCTGGTAGATTAGCTAAAAGTGAAGATTCTAAAGGAGCAATGGAACTGGTATTGTATACCAAAGTTTCATTAGGAGATGGTCAACAAGCCAATAACCCATGGTTGCAAGAAATGCCAGATCCAATTACAAGAACTACTTGGGATAACTACTTAACCATGTCTAGAGTAGATGCTGAAGAATTAGGTGTAGAAAATACTACCGTTTCTGATGGTGCTTTAAATGGTAGCTATGTTAACCTTAAAGTGGGAGATAAAGTAGTTAAAAATGTACCGGTTATAATTCAGCCAGGACAAGCGCGTGGAGCTGTTGGTCTAGCTTTAGGATACGGTAAGAAAGAAGGAATGCAAGATGAAATGAAGGTTGGTGTAAATGCCTTCCCTCTTTATCAAGATTTCAAATCTTTCCAAAATGTTACTATAGAGAAAGCTGGTGGTATGCATGAGTTTGCTTGTGTTCAGTTACAGAATACATTAGCAGGTCGTGATGATATTATTAAAGAAACTACGCTTCGCGAATTTAATACAGAAGAAAAAGAGCATTGGAATAAGATGCCAGAAGTAAGTTATAATCATGAAGAGGTTCCAACCAATTCTGATAAAGCTGATATTTGGACTTCTTTTGATAGAACTTTAGGGCATCACTTTAATCTATCGATAGATTTAAATGCTTGTACCGGTTGTGGTGCTTGTGTGATTGCTTGTCATTCTGAAAATAATGTTCCTGTTGTAGGTAAAGAAGAAGTAAGAAAGTTTAGAGATATGCACTGGTTGCGTATCGATAGATATTACTCTGCTGAAGATACCTTTAAAGAAGAACAAGAAGCTTTAGAAAACCTTGCAGCATTTGATACGTACTCTGCAGTAGAGACAGCCTCAGATGAAAATCCGGAAGTTGCTTTCCAACCAGTAATGTGTCAGCACTGTAATCACGCTCCATGTGAAACAGTATGTCCGGTTGCAGCAACATCTCACGGTCGTCAAGGTCAAAACCAAATGATTTATAACCGTTGTGTAGGTACTAGATATTGTGCTAACAACTGTCCTTATAAAGTGCGTCGTTTTAACTGGTTTAACTATGCTAAAAACGATGAGTTTGATTATCATATGAACAATGATCTTGGTAGAATGGTACTTAACCCAGATGTGGTGGTTCGTTCTAGAGGGGTTATGGAAAAATGTTCTATGTGTATTCAGAAAACTCAAAAGACAATCCTTGATGCTAAGAGAGATGGTAGAGAAGTTGAAGATGGAGAATTCCATACAGCTTGTTCTGCAGCTTGTGATAAGGGAGCGATGGTTTTTGGAGACATCAATAATAAGGAGTCTGAGATCGTGAAGATGAAAGAAGATGAAAGAATGTATCATCTTTTAGAAAGCTTAGGAACTCAACCTAATGTGATGTATCAGGTGAAAGTTAGAAATACAAACGAGGTTTAGAAAATTTGTGTAAGAATCAATTATTAAGAATCAATTTTTAAGAGTATGTCGTCACATTACGAAGCACCTATAAGAGAGCCTTTAGTTATTGGAGATAAAACCTATCATGACATTAGTGTTGAGATAGCTGCTCCTGTATTAGGTAAGGCCAATAAATCTTGGTGGATAGTATTCTCGATTGCCTTAGTGGCATTTTTATGGGGGATAGGTTGTATTGTTTATACCGTTTCTACCGGAATCGGGGTTTGGGGATTGAATAAGACCATTGGATGGGCTTGGGATATTACCAACTTTGTTTGGTGGGTAGGTATTGGTCACGCCGGGACCTTAATATCGGCAGTATTGTTGTTGTTCCGCCAAAAGTGGAGAATGGCAGTAAACAGATCTGCAGAAGCAATGACCATCTTTGCGGTTTTCCAAGCAGGTTTGTTTCCAATTATCCACATGGGTCGTCCATGGTTGGCATACTGGGTGTTACCTATTCCTAACCAATTTGGTTCTTTATGGGTAAACTTTAACTCTCCTTTGCTTTGGGATGTATTCGCAATTTCTACATACTTATCTGTTTCCCTTGTTTTCTGGTGGACAGGATTGTTACCAGATTTTGCAATGATACGTGACAAAACTACGAGTCCTTTTCAAAAGAAAATGTACGGTATTCTTAGTTTTGGATGGAGTGGACGTGTAAAGGATTGGCAACGTTTTGAAGAAGTATCTTTGGTATTAGCAGGTTTAGCTACTCCACTTGTACTTTCGGTACACACTATTGTATCTTTTGACTTTGCTACCTCTGTAGTTCCTGGATGGCACTCAACAATTTTTCCTCCGTACTTCGTTGCGGGAGCGATCTTCTCTGGATTTGCTATGGTGCAGACCTTGTTGATCATTATGAGAAAAGTTTCTAATCTTGAAGATTATATTACAGTGCTTCATATTGAATATATGAACAAAGTAATTCTATTAACAGGAGGTATAGTATCTGTTGCTTATATCACTGAATATTTCATTGGATGGTACTCTGGTAGTAGTTATGAAAATTATACATACTTGTCTTTTGGTGCAGCTACTGGACCATACTGGTGGGCATTCTGGGCACTTATAACATGTAACTTTATCGTGCCACTTACCTTATGGGTTAAGAGTTTAAGAAGAAATATAGTTTGGACCTTTTTTGTAGCCTTGATCATTAACATAGGAATGTGGTTTGAACGTTTTGATATTATTGTAATAGATTTAAGTAAAGGTAGAACTCCATCTTCATGGGCAATGTTCTCTCCAACGTTTGTTGATATAGGGGTATTTATTGGAACCATTGGATTCTTCTTTGTATTGTTCCTACTTTATGCACGTACGTTCCCAGTAATTGCGCAAGCAGAGGTGAAAACAATTTTGAAGTCTTCTGGTGAAATGTATAAGAGATTACGTGCAGAACATGGGGATGATTTTAATCATGCACATGGTCATGTTCATGTAGATAACGATCCAAGTGCAGGTGAACCTGCTGCTAATGAACCAGACAGAGACTATCTTTCGGGTACATCAAATGAAGAAGAAGTAGATCAAAGCGCTCAAGATGCTTTAATAGATACAGAATTAAAGCGTGACATGGTAGATGCTATGTTGGCTAGAATTGGAACTTTTGATCCTGCTGTTCAAACTGCAGATAAACTTCAAAAACTTACTGATGTTGGACCTTTAATGGAACAAAAATTACATCAATTAGGAGTTTATACGTATAATCAAATTAGTAATATGTCGCTTCAAGATTATGAAGTGTTGAATACCATTATCGATTCGTTTGGCGATAGAGCTAGACGTGATGATTGGGCAACTCAGGCAGCTAATCTTAAAAATAATTAATATGTCAGGGAAAGTCTTACATGCTTTATATACAGACGATGACTTGCTGATGCAAGCCGTTAAGCAGACTAGAAATGCTAATTACCATATTAACGAAGTTTTTACTCCTTTTCCGGTTCACGGGTTGGATAAAGCTTTAGGATTAGCTCCAACAAGATTGGCAATTTGTTCTTTCTTATATGGTATTACCGGTTTAACTGTTGCTACTTTAATGATGAATTTTATCATGATTGAAGACTGGCCACAAGATATTGGTGGAAAACCAAGTTTCAGTTATATTCAGAACATGCCGGCATTTGTGCCTATTATGTTTGAATTAACGGTATTCTTTGCGGCTCACTTAATGGTGATTACTTTTTACATGAGAAGTAAGATCTGGCCATTTAAAAAAGCAGAGAATCCAGATGTGAGAACTACAGATGATCATTTTCTTGTGGAAATAGATGCTGCAAACCATGATATAGACCGCCTTACTAAGTTTTTATATGATACAGGCGCTTCAGAAATTAAATTAATTGAATAATAAATAAACACAATGAAAAGTTTATTTCAAAGATCTATAGTACTACTTCTTGTAGCAGTAACGGCAACGTCTTGCTTCAATAAAGAACGTCCTAACTATCAGTACTTCCCAGATATGTATGAGCCGGTAGGTTACGAAGCTTACGGAGAGTATGATATTTTTGCAGATCAGCAAGAAGCTAAATTGCCGGTAGAAGGAACTATTCCTCGTGGATGGACTCCTTATGAGTATGAAAACTCTAACGAAGGGAAGGCTAAGGCTCATGCCGAGTTAAAAAACCCACTTCCTTATACCGAAGAGAATCTTGCAAGCGGTCAACAATTATATACCATCTATTGTGCAGTTTGTCATGGCGATAAAGGAAATGGAAAAGGTATTTTGGTAGAGCGTGAAAAAATTCTTGGTGTACCATCTTATGATGATCAAGGAAGAGCGATCACTGAAGGTAGTGCTTATCATGTAATGTACTATGGTTTAAATGCCATGGGATCTTATGCATCTCAAACAACTATCAAAGAGCGTTGGGAAATAGATCATTATGTAATGAAATTAAAAGGTGCACTTGAAGGTAAACCTGAAAGAAGTTTTGATACTCCTGAAAACGAAGCTAAAACCGAGTTGATTCCTGCTGTAAATGCAGAACCAGCTGTTTCTCATGAGGAACCTAAGGAAGGTGATCAAGTTAAAGAAAGTACCAATTAAAAGTAACTGTATTTAGATATATTCATATGTACACGATATCCAGTAAATTAAAAATAACAGCAATTATATTCATGATTGTTGGTGCGTTAGGCCTCGTTTACGGTTTTATCACCACACCTTCTACAATAGAAGAGGTGAAAGAAATGATGGCTTCTGAAGGGCATCACGAATCTGCTGAAACTGAACATGTAGAGGCAGAAGAAACCACTCATGCAGTTGCAACAGAGCATGAAACTGTAAATGAAGAGCATGGTGCGGAAGCATCTGCTCATGAATCTGCATCTCATGAGGATGAACATTACGAGCATGTCTTACATCAATATCAGGCTAAACCTTGGTCTGCTACTCTTGTAAATGCATTCTTCTTTTTTATGATAGCTTTAGGAGCGTTGGTGTTTTACGCAATTCAATATGCTGCCTCTGCAGGTTGGTCTCCGGTGTTGTTCAGAGTGATAGAAGGAATTACTTCTTATCTACTTCCAGGATCTATTATTGTATTCTTGATTGTGGTATTCGCAGGAACGCATTTCTACCCATGGCAGAATGATGAGTTAGTTGCCCATGATCCAATTCTACAAGGTAAATCTGGATATTTAAATTTTCCATTCTTCTTAATTAGAGGTATTATCTATGTAATTGGATGGAACTTATATCGTCATTTCTCAAGAAAAAATTCATTGGCTCAAGAAACTGCTATAGACTATGCTCCTTATAAGAGAAACTTTAAGATGTCTGTATTCTTCTTGTTGTTCTTTATTGTAACAGAATCTACTATGGCTTGGGACTGGTTTATGTCTATGACCCCTCACTGGTATAGTACTTTATTTGCATGGTATATCTTTGCAAGTATGTTTGTATCTGCAATTACTGTAATTGCATTAGTTACTATCATGTTGAAGAAATTGAATTTAGTTGCTTTTATCAACGATAGTCATTTACATGATCTTGCAAAATTCATGTTTGCTTTTAGTATCTTCTGGACATACCTTTGGTTTGGACAATTCATGTTGATCTGGTATGCTAACATCCCTGAAGAGGTAACGTATTTTATAATTAGAATTCAAGAGTATAATCTATTGTTTTTCGGAATGCTTGTGCTTAATTTTGTATTCCCAATTTTAATATTGATCAATAGTGATTATAAACGTATTCCTTGGTTCGTAATAATGGCTGGTGTTCTTTTATTAGTAGGTCATTATATAGATATTTTCTTACTGGTAATGCCTTCTACTGTAGGGCCACATTGGTACTTTGGAATTACTGAAATTGGTGGATTACTGTTCTTCTTAGGCTTATTTATTTTAGTAGTAGGAACAGGATTAGGAAAAGTATCGTTAAGACCAAAAGGTAATCCATTCATTGTAGAAAGTGAAAATTACCATTATTAACAATTAGTATTAAAAGTAGATATTATAAAAATGACTGTATTTTTAGTAATCATAGTAATAGCACTTTTTGCCATAACTATCTGGCAAATATCCAAGATATTTCAGTTGTCAAGGAGTAGTGATGTAGATTCTTCTCAGGTTGCAAATGATAAGGATAACAAAACCCAAGCCTATATCATGGTTGGATTTGTTATCTTCTTTTATGGATTGATGATCTGGTCTTTTTGGAACTATAGTAAATTCTATCTTCCAGAAGCTGCATCTGAACATGGAAGTCACGTGGATAATCTAATGTTCCTTTCTATTGGTATCATTATGTTTGTTCAAGTTATCACACAAGCCTTACTTCACTTTTTTGCAATTAAGTATAAAGGTAAGAAAGGGCAAAAAGCCTTGTTCTTTGCAGATAACGATAAATTAGAATTTATCTGGACAATTATTCCTGTAATTGTTTTAGCAGGTCTTATTATCTACGGATTATTCACTTGGTCTGATATTATGAATATCAATGAAGACGAAGATCCAATGGTAGTAGAATTATATGCATACCAGTTTGCTTGGAGAGCACGTTACTCTGGAGATGATAATACCTTAGGTGGAGCGAATGTTCGTTTTATTGAAGGTGTGAATCAACTTGGGGTAGACGAAAGCGATCCTTATGGAATGGATGATAAAATAACTACAGAATTACACTTACCGGTTGGGAAGCCAGTGGTTTTCAAATTGAGATCACAAGATGTATTACACTCTGCATACTTCCCTCATTTTAGAGCTCAAATGAACGTAGTTCCTGGTATGATTACTCAATTTGGATTTACTCCTTCTATTACTTCTGAAGAGATGAGAGCTTCAGAATATATGGTAGAGAAGGTTGATAACATTAACGAGATCAGAAAAGATAAGTCTAAAGAACTAATGGCTGAAGGTGAAAGCCCTTTGGATTCTTACGAATTTGATTACTATTTATTATGTAACAAGATTTGTGGGCAAGGTCATTATAACATGCAAATGAAGATTGTTGTAGAATCTCAAGAAGATTACGATGCTTGGATTAAGGAGCAACAAACCTTTAAAGATTTGATGACACCACAACAAGAACAAGACTCTGCTGGAGACGCTCCAAAAGAAGATGTTGAAGTTGCAACAGCAGTAGAAGTAAAAGAAGAAAACTAAAAGTTAAAGATATAAAGTTATGTCAGCAGCAGGACACGCAACGCTAGATCACGCACATGATGATCATGGGCATCATCATAAGCAAACCTTTATTACAAAGTACATTTTTAGTACAGATCATAAAATGATCTCTAAACAATACCTTATAACAGGTTTGTTAATGGGTATCATTGGTATATTAATGTCGGTTCTATTTAGAATGCAATTGGCTTGGCCAGAGCAATCTTTTTGGATCTTTAAAGCCTTATTAGGTAAATGGGCTCCAGATGGTGTAATGTCTCCGGAGATCTACTTAGCGTTAGTTACCATACATGGTACCATCATGGTATTCTTTGTATTAACTGCAGGTTTGAGTGGTACCTTTAGTAACTTGCTTATTCCATTGCAAATTGGTGCAAGAGATATGGCATCAGGATTCTTGAACATGGTTTCTTACTGGTTGTTCTTTGTATCTTGTATCATTATGTTGAGTTCCCTGTTTGTTGAGGCAGGACCCGCCTCGGCCGGTTGGACCATTTATCCCCCGCTTAGTGCGTTGCCACAAGCAATTGGTGGATCTGGTTTAGGAATGACACTTTGGTTATCTGCAATGGCAATTTTCATCGCATCTTCTTTATTAGGATCTTTGAACTATATTGTTACTGTTATAAACTTAAGAACTATTGGAATGTCTATGACTAGACTTCCACTTACAATTTGGGCATTCTTCGTAACGGCAATCATCGGAGTAGTTTCTTTCCCAGTATTATTATCTGCTGCTTTATTACTTATAATGGACAGAAGTTTTGGAACCTCTTTCTTCTTAAGTGATATTTTTATTCAAGGAGAAGTATTGAGTCACCAAGGAGGTTCTCCAGTATTATTTGAACACTTATTCTGGTTCTTAGGTCACCCAGAAGTTTACATCGTTATTCTTCCAGCAATGGGGCTTGTGTCAGAAATTATGGCCACCAATGCTCGTAAGCCAATCTTTGGTTACAGAGCCATGGTAGCTTCTATATTAGCAATTGCATTTTTATCAACTATTGTTTGGGGACATCACATGTTCGTGTCTGGTATGAATCCTTTCTTAGGGTCTGTATTTACCTTTACAACCTTGTTAATTGCAATTCCATCTGCTGTAAAAGCTTTTAACTGGATCACCACATTATGGAAGGGAAATTTACAACTCAACCCTGCCATGTTATTTTCTATAGGTTTTGTTTCTACGTTCATTACTGGAGGTTTAACAGGAATTATTTTAGGAGATAGTACATTAGATATTAACGTTCATGATACCTACTTCGTTATTGCTCACTTCCACCTTGTAATGGGGATCTCTGCACTTTACGGTTTGTTAGCTGGTGTATACCACTGGTTCCCAAAAATGTTTGGTAGAATGATGAATAAGAATTTAGGGTATATCCACTTCTGGGTAACTGCAGTAGGAGCTTACGGAGTATTCTTCCCTATGCACTTTATTGGGATGGCAGGATTACCAAGAAGATACTATACCAACACAGCATTTCCATACTTTGATGATTTAGCAGATGTGAATGTTATTATTACTGTTTTTGCTATTATTACAGCAGTAGTGCAGTTAGTGTTCTTGTATAACTTCTTTAGTTCTATGTTCTTCGGAAAAAAGGCAACTCAAAACCCTTGGAATGCAACTACATTAGAGTGGACTACTCCAGTAGAGCATATTCACGGAAACTGGCCTGGAGCAATTCCATCAGTTTACAGATGGCCTTACGATTATTCTAAAGTGAATGAAAATGGAGAGTACGTAATTGCTGGTCAAGATTTCGTTCCGCAGGATGTACCGCTTCAAGAAAATGAAGAAGAGATGAATCATTAAGCATCATCAATAAATAATATAAAAAGCCTTTTCATTTTGAAGAGGCTTTTTTCTTTTATCTTTGTTACCATCTCATTTTAGATCTTAAAATATACCACATAATATGAACGAGAACCTGGATGCATCTGGAGAAAATTTTTCTTCGGAAGAGTTTGATATTGAAAGAGCTTTAAGACCTTTAAGTTTTGATGATTTTGCGGGTCAGGATCAGGTATTGGAGAATCTTAAGATTTTTGTTCAAGCTGCCAACCAACGAGGAGAAGCTTTAGATCATACCTTATTTCACGGTCCTCCGGGTCTAGGTAAAACCACTCTAGCGCATATTTTAGCAAATGAGTTGCAAGTTGGTATTAAAGTTACTTCTGGTCCTGTAATAGATAAGCCAGGAGATCTTGCCGGCTTACTTACCAATTTAGAAGAAAGAGATGTATTATTTATAGATGAGATTCACAGGTTGAGTCCGGTGGTAGAGGAATACTTGTACTCTGCCATGGAAGATTATAAGATAGATATCATGATCGAGAGCGGACCTAATGCTCGAACGGTTCAGATAAATTTGAATCCGTTTACTTTAATTGGTGCTACAACCCGTTCTGGATTGCTTACAGCGCCCATGAGAGCTAGATTTGGTATTTCCAGTAGACTTCAATATTACACCACAGAATTGCTTTCTACTATCATTGAAAGAAGTGCAGAAATACTACGCGTGCCAATAAGTATGGATGCTGCTATAGAAATTGCAGGAAGAAGTAGAGGTACACCTCGTATTGCCAATGCGCTTTTAAGACGTGTTCGAGACTTTGCTCAGATCAAAGGAAATGGAAAGATAGATATGGAGATCTCAAAATTCAGTTTAAAAGCACTAAATGTAGATGCTCATGGGTTGGATGAAATGGACAATAAGATCTTGACTACCATTATAGATAAATTTAAAGGAGGCCCTGTAGGTATTACAACGCTTGCAACCGCGGTAAGTGAAAATGCTGAAACTATAGAAGAAGTGTATGAGCCCTTTCTTATTCAACAAGGTTTTATCTATAGAACTCCTCGTGGAAGAGAAGTTACCGAAGCTGCTTATAAACATTTAGGTAGGGTTAAAGGTGCAACTCAAGGTGGACTTTTCTAAATTCTAAATGTTTCGCTATTTCTAAATTAATTGAAATTTTGGCTTTTTATTTATAATAAGTTAAGCAGAATTGGTTATTATGTTAGATACATTAAATCAATTAAAGCTGAATAAAAATAGTATGAAATATAAAATAGAAATTGAAGGCATTACTACTGTAGATGAAATAAAGGAATATTGGTCCAACCAGGATTATATAAAATTACTGGAGATTTTTAACTATCCCGATGCTGAAGAATCTAAGCCTGAAAACTTGAGAGAGTTATTGTTTATGGCCATCTCAGATTTTGAACCAGCAGAAGCTGCAAAATTAGTTTTAGAGTATAAATTAGGAGATCAATTATCAGATGGGCAGATCGAACAAATCGCTAATGATATGTTGATAGATACAGTTTGTGAAGAATATCCCGAAATGGAATTACAATCCACATTATTCCACATAACGCAATTGCTTTTTAAAGCGTACAACGGAAAATTCCCAAGTTCTAGCGCTACTATTATCAACTGTAGCATAACTTCTTTAGATAAAAACAAAGCTAATACCTTAACCAAAGCAATGATATTGCAATTGTTTAACGATGGTCTTTCAGATCGAAATATTGTTAAAAGGCTTTTTGCGGAACAGATGGAAGGGAAGGTAGAATTTGCTGAAGCAGAAAATATTATCTGGGATCTAGAAGTTTCTAATAGCAACCATTACAAATTTGTTACTTCCGGAAATTTGATCAAAAAAGAAGAAGTCATTGCTTCAGAATGGGAGAGTAATATCGAAGAAACCGAAGCTTGATTCATAAATAGCACTTCAGAAAAATAATCAATCTAAAAATTGCAATGGAGAACAAGAATATTCCGAAGGTTTCATTTTTTAAATTCTTAAAGCATGCCTCTAATATTCTTAAGAATCCATTGCCTTTTCATCATAGCAATTTTGAGAAGCACGGAGATACCTTTAGGTTGATCATAGGCCCTGGAAAATCTGTTATCTTCTCTCGAAATGCGTATTTGGCTGAATATGTACTGCAGAAAAATCAGAAAAACTATACAAAATCTTCCATACAAACCGAAGATCTTGTAAAATACGTGGGTCGCGGATTGCTAACTGCGGAAGGGGAACATTGGAAAAAACAGCGCAAGTTAATTCAACCGGCATTTCATAAAAAGCAACTCACCTTGTTGCTGGAAAGCATTCATAAAGCAATACTTACAGAACTCGATAAAATTGAGACAGAAAAGGAAATAGATATCTTTCCTGTTTTCAACGATCTTGCATTTCAAACAGTAGTAAAGTCTTTATTTAGTAGTGCTGTTGGAGAGCAAGATATCTCTAGGCTGCAATATATTACAGAGGCAGCTCAAAAAATGTTGGTAAGAGAACTTAGACAGCCGTTTTTAAGCTTGTGGTTTAAATATGGAGGAGAAATTAAAAAGCATACCGATCTTACAGATGAAGCCCGGGTTATTCTTAAAAAATTAGTTCAAGAAAGAAAAGATAGTGGTATTCGTGAGAACGACCTTTTAGACATGCTTTTAGATGCGCGTTATGAAGATGGAAATGAAATGGACAGCGAGCAGTTAATAGATGAGATCTTGATCTTATTTACGGCCGGACATGAAACAACTTCTAACGCACTCACATTTGCAGCCGAATTATTAGCTAGAAACCCTAAATCTCAGGAAAAGATCTTTGTAGAAGTTGTAACCGCAAAAAAGGAAACTAATTCATTAATGGAATTTATTCAATCCTGCAGCTATACAAAAAAGGTGATCGAAGAAACCATGAGAATGTATCCGCCGGCATATTTTATAGATAGAGTAAATTTAGAAGACGATTCTTTTGAAGGGATATATATCCCGAAAGGATCCAATCTATTGTTCTCTTTTTATGAAATCCATAAGCACGAAGCTCACTGGGAAAAACCGGAGAAATTTGATCCGGAACGCTTTTCAGATTCAGACCCTTACTTACATACACCTTTTTATGCACCTTTTGGAGCAGGACCAAGAAAATGTATTGGGAATAATTTTGCTATGTTCGAAATGATTCTTGCAGTTGCCGAAATGGTAGAAAAATATAAGATTGCTCCTAAATCTTCTCCAATAGAAATTCTCCCATTAATTACATTGAAGCCGAAAAATGCTATTTTGAAGTTTCAAAAGCGATAGCTAAACATGCTGCAAAAATCTAAATATTCAGAATTGATAAAAACCGAAGCTAAACGCCTCGGTTTTATGTCTTGTGGTATTTCTAAAGCAGAATTTTTAGAAGAAGAAGCTCCTCGTTTGGAAAGTTGGCTCCAACAGAATATGCATGGCGAAATGAGCTATATGGAAAATCATTTTGACAAGCGCTTAGATCCAACTAAACTGGTTGATGGTTCTAAAAGTGTGATCTCTTTATTACTGAATTATTATCCTGAAACTACACAATCAGAAAATACCTATAAAGTCAGTAAATATGCCTATGGCACCGATTATCATTTTGTAATAAAAGATAAGCTGAAAGATCTGCTTCAATTTATTCAGAATGAAATAGGCGAGGTAGAAGGAAGAGCTTTTGTAGATTCGGCACCTATTCTAGATAAAGCTTGGGCTGCAAAAAGCGGATTAGGCTGGATAGGAAAGAATGCTAACCTCTTGACAAAGCAAGTGGGTTCTTTTTATTTTATAGCCGAGCTTATTGTAGATCTTGAAATGGAGTATGATACCCCGGTAACAGATCATTGCGGGAGTTGTACCGCTTGTATAGATGCGTGCCCCACTCAGGCAATTGTAGAGCCTTATAAGGTTGATGGCAGTAAGTGCATTTCTTACTTTACCATAGAATTAAAGAATGAGTTGCCAAGCTCCTATAAAAATCAGTTTGATGATTGGATGTTTGGTTGCGATGTTTGCCAGGATGTTTGCCCGTGGAATAAATTCTCAAAACCACATAACGAACCTCTCTTCAATCCAAATCCTGAAATATTGAAGTATTCAAAAAGAGATTGGGAAGAACTTACCAAAGAGACTTTTAATGAAATATTTAAAAAATCGGCTGTAAAAAGAACCAAATTTGATGGTTTAAAAAGGAATATCCACTTTTTAAAAGATTAAGTATTACTTCCAAGCCTTGAATGTTATCTTTGTGCTTCAGCCAATAATTTTGAATATGACTACAGATAGTAAAAGACGAGAGGCGTTGGTTTATCACGCCAAACCAAAACCAGGTAAAATAGAAGTTGTCCCTACCAAAAAATATGCAACCCAACGAGATCTTTCTTTGGCTTATTCTCCAGGAGTTGCTGTTCCATGTTTGGAAATTGAAAAAGACGTAGAAAATGCCTATAAATATACAGCTAAAGGTAATTTAGTAGCTGTGATCTCTAACGGAACTGCGGTTCTTGGATTAGGAGATATCGGACCTTTAGCATCAAAGCCAGTAATGGAAGGAAAAGGACTTTTGTTCAAGATCTTTGCAGATATAGATGTTTTTGATATTGAGGTAGACACAAAAGATGTAGATGCTTTTATTGCTACCGTAAAAAATATAGCTCCCACTTTTGGAGGAATTAACTTAGAAGATATCAAAGCGCCAGAAGCTTTTGAGATTGAAAGAAGGTTAAAAGCAGAATTGGATATTCCGGTTATGCATGATGATCAGCATGGTACTGCAATTATTTCTGCTGCGGCACTTATAAATGCTTTGGAGCTTGCTAAAAAGAAAATAGAAAAGGTTAAGATTGTAATTAGTGGTGCTGGAGCTGCTGCTGTTTCTTGTACCAAATTATATAAAGCATTTGGAGCCAAATCTGAAAACATAGTAATGCTTGATAGTAAAGGGGTGATTCGTGCAGATAGAGCAAATCTTTCTGTGGAAAAACTTGAATTTGCTACCAAAAGAAAAATAGATACGCTAACCGAGGCCATGAAAGATGCCGATGTTTTTGTAGGACTTTCGGTTAAAGATATTGTAACGCCTGCTATGCTTAAGAGCATGGCAAAAAGACCTATTGTATTTGCAATGGCAAATCCAGATCCGGAAATAGAATATGATCTTGCTGTCTCTACTCGTAAAGATTTGATCATGGCAACAGGAAGAAGTGATCATCCTAATCAAGTAAATAATGTGCTTGGTTTTCCATACATTTTTAGAGGTGCTTTAGATGTTAGAGCTACCAAAATAAACGAAGAGATGAAAATGGCTGCGGTTAAAGCTTTAGCTGCTATGGCTAAAGAACCGGTGCCGGAACAAGTAAATATTGCTTACAATGAGACTAAATTAAACTTTGGTCCAGAATATATTATTCCAAAACCTTTTGACCCAAGACTGATTGCAAAAGTTCCGCCAGCAGTTGCAAGAGCAGCTATGGAAAGTGGGGTAGCAAAAAATCCTATTTTAGACTGGGAGCGTTATGAAGATGAGCTCTTAGAAAGAATGGGGAACGATAATAAGGTTTCTAGATTATTGATGAACCGCGCTAAATCGCAGCCTAAAAAGGTGGTTTTTGCAGAAGCAGATCATTTAGATGTGCTAAAAGCAGCTCAGATTGTTCATGAAGAAGGAATTGCGGTTCCAATTCTTTTGGGTAGTAGAGAAATCATTATCGAGTTGATGAATGAAATTGACTTTGGTCATGATGATATTCTTATTATAGATCCAAAATCAGATGAAGAAAAGGCGAGAAAAGATGCCTATGCAGAAGTTTATTGGAAAGCGCGTTATAGAAATGGTGTAACCAAATATGATGCTCAGAAATTGATGCGTCAGCGTGATTATTTTGCAGCGATGATGGTGAATGAAGGGGATGCAGATGCATTACTTTCAGGATATTCAAGAGCTTATCCTACCGTTGTTAAGCCAATGTTGGAACTTATTGGAATGGCTAAAGGTATAGATAGAGTGGCGGCTACTAACTTGATGAATACTTCTAGAGGTCCATTATTTATTAGTGATACTTCCATCAATATAGATCCTTCTGCGAAAGACTTGGCTAAGATTGCTCAGATGACTGCTAAAACCGTTCGACTTTTTGGAATGGAGCCTGTTATAGGAATGATTTCTTATGCCAATTTTGGATCTTCTAAACATGAAAGAGCCCAAAAAGTGAAGACCGCTGTAAAATATTTACACCGTGCTTTTCCAGATCTAAAAGTAGATGGGGAGATACAAGTAGATTTTGCTTTGAACAAAGAAATGCTTCAGAGTAAGTTTCCATTTTCTAAATTGGTTGGTAAAAAGGTGAATACCTTGGTATTTCCTAACTTAGAGTCGGCTAACGGAACGTATAAACTTATAAAAGAATTGAATAAAACTGACTCTATTGGGCCAATTATGATGGGTATGAACAAGCCAGTTCACATCCTCCAATTAGGTGCAAGTGTTGAAGAAATTGTGAATATGGCGGCTATTGCAGTTATAGATGCTCAAGAAAAGCAAAAGCGCAGTAAATAAACCAACTAAGCTTTTTTTTGAATTTTCATATTTTCTTGGAGCTCTGTATTATTTTAGTACATTTGGATACTAAGATATTATCCATATATGATTCATCATTTAAAGGGAAAATTGATAGAAAAAAATCCCACCCATGTTGTTGTTGAATGCAACGGGGTGGGATATTTTGTACATATCTCTCTGCATACATTTTCGCTTCTGAACAATTCTTCAGAAGCCATAAGTATATTCACACATTTACAGGTTAAAGAAGATTCACAAACCTTGTTTGGGTTTATGGAAAAATCTGAACGCGAATTATTTAGATTATTGATCTCTGTTTCTGGTGTGGGAGCCAGTACAGCAAGAACAATGTTGTCTTCTATAGAACCGAAGAATATCATGGATGCAATTGCATCGGGAGATTCAGCAACAATTCAAAGTATAAAAGGAATTGGAGCTAAAACTGCGCAACGAGTGATCTTAGATTTAAAAGATAAAGTTTTAAAAGTGTTTGGAGAAGGTGAAGTTTTTATTTCTCAAAGCAATACAAACAAAGAAGAAGCGTTATCTGCATTAGAAACCTTAGGTTTTGCTCGAAAACCAGCCGAGAAAGTTGTTGACCGTATTATGAAAGAAACCACAGACCCTACCGTGGAGACGATCATCAAATTAGCTTTAAAGAATTTATAATTTCATTTAGTCAAAAATTGAGGAATAATTACTTGAAATTGCATCGATTTTATCTGCTTGGCATCTTCTTGTTTCTTGCTTTTCCTCTTCATATATATGCTCAGGATCCGGCAACTCTACAAGATTCTACCAGAACTGGTTATGCACGTGGCACTTTAAACCTGCCAAATCCTTCCAATATATCTTCGGGCTATGAATATGATCCTGTGCTAGACCGGTACATTTATACGGAAAAGTTGGGAGCGTATAATTTGTCTATTCCTCTAGTTCTTACGCCGGCGGAATATCAGCAATTGGTTATTGAAGAAGAAATTCGTGATTATTTTAAGCAAAAAAATAATGCAATTGCAGGAAATAGAGAGGCAGATCCTGATGCGCAGCGAGATGCTTTACCTAGTTACTACGTAAATTCAGGTTTTTTTGAAAACATTTTTGGAGGAAGAGATATAGAAGTAGTTCCTCAAGGTAGTGTGGCAATGGACCTTGGATTATTGTACACCAAGCAAGATAATCCTGCTTTCTCACCAAGAAACCGAAGCAATCTTACCTTCGATTTTGATCAAAGAATTCAGTTGAGTTTATTAGGGAAAGTTGGAACAAGACTACAGGTCTTAGCTAATTATGACACCGAGTCTACCTTCGATTTTCAAAATCAGTTGAAATTGGAATACACGCCAAATGAAGATGATATTGTACAAAAAGTAGAGGTTGGAAATGTGAGCATGCCTTTAAATAGTGCGCTTATTCAGGGAGCTCAAAGTCTCTTTGGTTTTAAAACCGAACTGCAATTTGGAAAGACAAGAATTACTGGAGTTTTTTCGGAACAAAAATCAGAACGGAGAACGGTAAATGTTGAAGGTGGTGCAACTATTGAAGAATTTGAGAAATTCGCTATAGATTATGATCAAGATCGTCACTTTTTCTTAGCTCATTATTTTAGAGATACTTATGATAAATCTTTAGAGAATTATCCATTTATCAATAACAATATTCAAATTCAACGTATTCAAGTTTGGGTGACCAACCGTACCAATAACGTTCAGAATTTAAATGATACAAGAAATATAGTTGCCATTCAAGATCTTGGAGAAACCAACATTCCGGGTAATATAGGTTTAGATAATTTACCGGGAGGATTCTTCAATCAGCCAGCAGGAGCCTTTCCAAATAACACAAATAACGACTTGAATCCATTTGGTATTAATGGAGCTCCAGAGTCTATCTTAAATTCAGCAATTAGAGATATTTCAACAGTGCAAAGCGGATTTGGAAGCTTAACGGTTTCTGAAGGTACAGATTATGCGAAACTCGAGAATGCAAGACAACTTCAGCCTAATGAATACAGCATAGACAAACGCTTAGGCTACATCTCATTGAACCAAAGATTAAGCAATGACGAAGTTCTTGCGGTCGCTTTTCAATATACAGTGAATGGCCAAGTCTATCAAGTAGGAGAATTTGCTAATGATGGAGTAGATGCCAATACACAGGCAGATGTTAATGGAGCAAGAGTAAATCAGAACTTGGTGGTAAAGCTTTTAAAAAGCACCGTTACCAACGTGAAGGAACCAATTTGGGACTTGATGATGAAGAACATCTATAATTTAGGTGCCTTTAATTTAGAGCCGAATGATTTTAGATTAAACATTCTTTATACAGACCCACAACCTCAAAATTATATTTCTCCTGTTGGTGGAACTCCATTGCCAGAAGATGTGGATCAAACCACGTTATTAAGGGTGTTTAATCTGGATAATCTTAATACCAATAACGATCCTGTAAACGGCGGAGATGGCTTTTTTGATTATGTCCCGGGAATTACCATCAATCCTAAAAACGGATTGGCAATTTTTACTACAGTAGAACCTTTTGGAGAATACCTTTTCAACAAACTTGATAACACTCCTAATAGTGGAGGAGAAGATTATAATTTACCGGAAACCTATAATGCGAATCAATCTCAATACGTATTTAGATCTTTATATAGAACTACTAAGATCCAAGCAGAACAAGAAGGCGCAAATAAGAATAAATTTCAATTAAAAGGTCGTTATAAATCTTCGGAAGTGGAAGGTATTCCTATTGGATTTAACCTACCACAAGGTTCTGTTACGGTTACCGCCGGAGGAAGGATTTTGCAAGAAGGCGTAGATTATGTGGTCAATTATCAATTAGGGAGAGTTCAAATTTTAGATGATGCACTATTGGCTTCTAATATTCCAATTCAGGTATCTACAGAGAATAATGCATTATTTGGGCAGCAATCTAAAAGGTTTACAGGAATTAATGTTGAACATCAATTCAATGAAAATTTATTGGTGGGAGGAACGTTCTTGAACTTAAGAGAACGGCCTTTAACCCAAAAAGCAAATTATAGCTATGAGCCGGTTAATAATAGTATCTACGGATTAAATGCTGCTTACAGCACAGAAGTACCTTTCTTAACAAGATTGGTCAACAAATTACCTAATATAGATACCGATGTTCCGTCTAATTTCTCCATTCGAGGAGAGTTTGCCTACTTGCAACCTGGAGCACCAAATGTGAATGATTTCGATCAAAAAGCCACTACGTATATAGATGATTTTGAAGCTTCTCAAACTTCAATTTCTATCAACAATCCGCTTAGTTGGGAACTTTCTAGTGTGCCATTAGATTTTGGAGGAGACTTAGCGAACGGAGATCTTGCTTCAGGTTATAAAAGAGCGAAACTTTCTTGGTATACTATAGATCCCGTTTTTTATAGTAGCCGTAGACCAGATGGAATTACAGATGTAGATCTATCGAGCTATGCATCTAGAAGAGTATTCTTAAATGAAATCTTTCCAAATACCGATGTGATACAAGGGCAGCCGCAGGTAATCTACACTATGGACCTTGCTTACTACCCAAGTGAGCGTGGACCTTATAACTTTAGACCTTCAGCTGGTAACAGCAATCAATTAGAGAATCCGAAAGAGAATTTTGGAGGTATTTCAAAGGCTTTAAATTCTACTAATTTTGAGCAATCTAATGTGGAGTTCATTGAATTCTGGATGATGGACCCTTTTATATATTCTGAAAATATTGGTAATACAGGAGGTACTATCACCTTTAACTTGGGTAACATTTCCGAAGATGTTTTAAAAGATGGTAGAAAGCAATATGAAAATGGATTGCCAGTAAATGGCGGAGATCAAGATGTGGTGAGCACCGGTTTTGGTCGTGTTCCTGCAGATCAATCTTTAATCTATGCTTTTGATTCACAAGGTGCGGAAAGAACGAATCAAGATGTTGGTTATGATGGTTTGGATGATGCGGGAGAAGCTTTAAAATTTAATAATTTTGCAAGTTTGCCGGATCCTTCAGCAGATAATTATCAATATTTCTTGAACGCTACAGGAAGCATTGTAGACAGGTATAGAAATTATAACGGAACCGACGGAAATTCACCTCCAAATTTAGGAGATACCGATCGTGGAAATACCACCCTTCCAACTACCGAAGATCTTAATAGGGATAACACGATGAATACCATAAATAGTTATTTTAAATATGATGTTCGCATTTTTCCAGGAATGGATATAGATAACAGTCCATATATTACAGATGTTAAAGAGGTATCTGCGCCACTTCCAAATGGACAAGATTTACCGGTGCGCTGGGTTCAATTTAAAGTGCCAATCTTTAAGCCAACAGATGCGATTGGTGGTATAGCAGATTTTAGATCGATCAGATTTATGAGATTGTTGCTTTCAGATTTCAATCAAAAAACAATCTTACGATTTGGAACTATGGATCTGGTTCGTGGAGATTATAGAAGATACAACCAGAGTTTAGATGAAGATACTCCAAATCAACCGGTAGATGATAGCGGTACTTTATTCGAAGTTTCATCGGTGAATATTGAAGAAAATGAAAACAGAGAACCGGTGCCATATGTTTTGCCTCCGGGAGTTCGAAGAGAAGAATTATATAGCAACAATACCAATATCAGACAAAATGAACAGTCTTTATCTTTAAGAACTTGTGGGTTAGAACCGCAAGATGCTAGAGCTGTTTATAAGAATTTTCAAGTAGACATGCGCCAGTATAAAAATCTGGAAATGTTTATTCATGCCGAATCTTTGGTGAATGAAATCGCCTTAAAAGATGGACAATTGGTGGCATTTATTAGAATGGGTACCGATTTTACCGATAACTATTATCAAATTGAAGTTCCCTTGACTGCCACTATGTTTGGTGCAATGTCAGATTCTGAAATTTGGCCGGATGCCAACAGGTTAGAGCTTTCTTTAGAATTGCTACAAAAAGTAAAGACTACAGTTTTAGGTGATCCTAATTATATACCAACCGAAGTAAATTATTTTAATGAAGATTTAAGTCCTGCTGAAGAGGAAGATCCTTATCAATTAGGGGAGTTGAGAATTGGAATTAAAGGAAATCCAAGTTTTGGGAACGTACGATTGTTGATGTTAGGAGTAAAGAATGGTTCTCCAAGATCAAGCGCTTCCGATATTTGTGGGGAAGTTTGGTTTAATGAGCTTAGACTTTCTGAACTCGATAATAAGGGTGGATGGGCAGGAATTATCAATATGGATGCTAATATTGCCGATTTTGCAACGGTGTCTGCTACAGGTAAAAGAAGTACTATTGGTTTTGGAACGTTAGATCAAGGTCCAAATCAGCGAAGCAGAGAAGATCTGCAACAATATGATGTGGTAACCAATATTAATGTTGGACAAGTGCTTCCGCAGCAATGGGGCGTTAGAATTCCTTTTAACTATAGTAGAGGTGAAGAGCTAATTACTCCAAAATACGATCAGGAGTTCTTAGATCTAGAATTAGATAACAGGCTTAGTGACATCACAGATGCTAATGAAAGACAACGTATAAAAGAACAATCTCAAAATTACACTAAAAGAGAAAGTGTGAATGTGATTGGTTTAAGAAAAGAACGTGTTGGAGAGAAAAAGCCAATGCCTTATGATATCGAGAATTTTACGGTTTCCACTTCCTACAACCAAGTAGATCATAGAGATTTTGAGGTAGAAGAATCTCTTAGTCAAAATGTGCGTGCCGGAGCAACTTATGATTATAGTTTTGCGCCATGGCAAATAGAGCCTTTAAAGAATGTAAAAGCTTTAGATAGTAGCGATTACTATGCGGTTTTGAGAGATTTCAATATCAATCCTTTGCCTAGTAATATCTCTTTTGGTTCAAATATTATTAGACAATATAACGAGCAAAAATTTAGAGAGTTAAGCCTGAACGATAATGATATAGGAATTCCAACTTTATATCAGAGAAATTATATGTTCGATTGGCAATATCGTGTGAATTATAACTTGACAAAATCATTACAATTCAGCTTTAATGCAACTAATAATAGAATTATTAGAAATTATATAGATGAAGATAATAATGTAGATAACACTATTGGCGTGTGGGATGGATTTTTTGATATTGGAACTCCCAACCTGCATTATCAAACCTTACAGGTAAATTACGATTTGCCATTAGCTAAAATCCCGGTGCTAAGATTCGTGAAAGCAACCTATTCTTACACAGCAGATTTTCAATGGCAACGCGGATCTCAAATTTTTGATGATCTTGTTGGAATTCCAGATCTTGGTAATTCTGTACAAAATTCTAATGTGCATCAAATAAATGCGAGTTTGGATATGCCAGATCTTTACAAGTATTTAAAATTAACGCCAAAAACTTCGAAGCCAACCAGTATTAAAGATAGAAATGCTGCGGTGCCAACTTTAGATGGTAAGAAGCCTTCAGCAAACGATAAAGAGCCAGAAGTGAAAAAGAGCGATAAAACTTATAATACCGTAATAGGATTGGTTACGGCTATAAAACGGCTTCAGGTAAATTATAGAAGAAATGAAGGTATTTTTCTCCCGGGATATACGCCAAGTGTAGGATTTATGGGTACACTTATGCCTACCACTGGTTTTACTTTAGGGTCTCAGGCAGATGTAAGATATTTGGCGGCCAGAAAGGGATGGTTAACCTTGTATCAAGAATTTAATCAGCAGTATACGTCGGTTAAGAATTCTCAGTTGGACATTCAAAGTTCGCTGAGTTTTATACCAGATCTTACCATAGATCTAACGGCGGGTAGAATTTATTCTGAAAGTTATTCAGAGAATTATCAAGTAGATCCTGTAAGCTTTCAGTACAACTCTTTAAGTCCATACACCTATGGAAATTTCAACATTTCAACCATTTTAATTGGATCTGCTTTCGATAGCAATTCTGATGTTTTTTCTGAAACTTTTCAAAATTTCAGGAGTAACCGAATTGAAGTAGCAAGAAGATTGGCTGCAGAAAGTGGTGCAAATCCAAGCGATGTGGATGAAGAAGGATATCCGGTTGGTTACGGTAAGACCAATCAAGCGGTATTATTACCTGCATTTATCGCGGCTTATTCCGGGCAAAATGCATCTTCGGTTAAATTAGGTGCATTTAGAAATTTCCCATTACCAAATTGGGATATTAAATATACCGGTTTAATGCGTTTAGACTGGTTTAAAAAGAATTTCAGAAGATTCTCTTTAAATCATGGGTACAAAGCAGGATATACCATCAATCAATTTCAAACCAATTTAGATTATAATGCCGCAAATCCTTTAGAGTTGAATCAGGCAGGAGATTATAAGAATAAGACACTTTTTGCTAATGTGAACTTAACAGAAATGTTTAGTCCGTTAGTGAAATTGGATATGGAAACTACCAATGCCATTAGAGTTTTAGCAGAAATTAGAAAAGATAGAGCCTTGTCTTTGAGTTTTGATAATAACCTTCTTACAGAGATCAAGGGAAATGAATATATTCTTGGATTGGGGTATAGAATTAAAGATTTGAAGATCTCTACAAAAATTGGAGGTAAGAATAGAATATTAAGTAGCGATCTTAATTTTAAAGCTGATGTTTCTTATAGAAAGAACATCAATATTATTAGATATCTAGACTTAGACAATAATCAAGTTGTTGCGGGACAAGATATTTGGGCTATTAATTTTAAGACAGATTACGCGCTATCTAAGAACTTAACAGCCTTATTTTACTACGAGCATACGTTCTCTGAATATGCAATATCTACAGCGTTTCCACAAACTACCATCAGGTCTGGAATAACCCTTAGATATAATTTCGGAAATTAATTAATTGCTCTTTGACCAGACCTAATAAAAAATTAACTTTGTCATCTTATAAAACAAATTTTATGAATATTCCACAAGAATTAAAGTATACCAAAGATCACGAATGGGTGAAAATTGAAGGTAATGTTGCAACTATTGGAGTTACAGATTTCGCTCAAGGAGAATTGGGAGATATTGTATATGTTGAAGTTGAAACGGTAGGTGAAAACTTAGAAAAAGAAGAGGTTTTTGGAACAGTGGAAGCGGTAAAGACGGTTTCAGACTTATTTTTACCACTTACAGGAGAAATAGTAGAATTTAATGATAGCTTAGAAGATACTCCAGAAAAAGTAAATACAGATCCTTATGGTGAAGGCTGGATGGTAAAGATGAAGTTTTCAGATGAGAGTGAAATAGCTTCTTTATTAAGTGCAGAAGATTATCAAGAATTAATTGGTGCATAAGATATTCTTAATAATAGCGATGGTATATACCGCTGTGGTAACTACCCTCTCTCTTATTAAACTCGGCAAGATTTCGGTGGGAGACTTTAATCCTACCGATAAGATGATGCATACCTCTGCATATCTTGTATTAGGATTTGTTTGGTTTTTCTATTATGTGATGAAAAAATCGCATGATAATAGCTATAAAACTGATCTTTTGAAGATTACAGCACTAATTGTAGCCTTTGGTATGTTAATTGAGGTTTTACAAGGAACAATTACCAGTTATAGAACGCCAGATTGGTTTGATATACTGGCAAATAGCTTTGGTGTTTTTATCGCATTACTGATTTTTATATTCTTTAAAAAATCTTTTAATCGCTTAAAACACAAGATTAATTTATTTTTATGAAAAAAAATTTTACTTTAGCAACCCTTATTAATTATTAACGAATTATGGAACCCAAGAAAAATCCAAAAGCCGATTTAACCAAACGAAGTGTCCTCTTTCTACAATT
>Ga0209309_10000375_pt1 | contig 55698 bp, 46 predicted proteins | sample COGITO_mtgs_1204_2_FD_184807 | JGI IMG/M metagenome (GOLD analysis project Ga0209309, IMG submission 184807) | Pelagic marine microbial communities from North Sea - COGITO_mtgs_120412 (SPAdes) (version 2) | ecosystem: Environmental > Aquatic > Marine > Epipelagic ... | reverse complement strand
AGTTCAAATTGATGCTTACGTTTGGTTAGTCAGAACAAAAGACAACAAAGGAGAAGCACATGAATATATAGGCCATGTAACTGTGGTTAAATAACCAACAAGAAAGAAGTGAAACCAAAAAAGTGCAGTGTAGATATCTACACTGCACTTTTTGTTGTAATAAATTGGATACTCTTAACCCAATAAATAAGCGACTAATATTGTAACCCTAAACTCCATATTAAAGTATTAAATTAGAATATTTAGGATGAACAGGCCCAATAACCTTGAATTTACAACGTCAGATAATTAATAATATATATTTATCTCTACGTCAAGAGTTAATAAAAATAAAATACCTTTACATAATGAATATATTATATACTGCACTTCTACTCTTATTCTCGTTATCCATAACGGATTTTACAGCACAAACATCTGACAGTAAATTTGTTCAATTCATGATGACAAATGTCGATTCAAGAGAAAAAGTATTGGAAATAGACCAATTTATGCGTAATCAGCAAGGTGTTGAAATTTCTAGAGCAGACATTGTTAGTAAAAAATATTTATGCATTTATGCCTCTACTAGTAGTTTAGATCGAGTGGCGTTTGAAACATGGATGGAGGAATTAGGAGTTGAAATCAAATGTTTTAGAGAAGGAAAGTTCGGAACAGATAAGGTAATTGATCAAAAATTGGACTGCGAATAGTTATGAGAAATTATATATACACTCTATTTCTATTCGTCATCGCATTTAGCACTAATGTTAGCTATTCTCAATGGGGGGATTGTGACAATTCAATTGAAGCATGTACCAACCCATCATTTGCTGTTACTCCAAATGGTTTTGGCAATATCGAAGAATTTCAATCTGGAACTACCACTAACCCCAGTTCAAATCCAAATGCAATTCCTGGAAATAGCGGATGTTTACTTTCTGGAGAATTAAATAGTACATGGCTTTTAATTACAGTAACTTCTCCTGGAACACTCGAGTTTAGTATGGGTGATTTAGCCTCTCCTGGTTGTTTTGATTGGATTATGTGGCCCTACGATGCCAATACATGTGACGATATTTTCAACAATGTACTTCCTCCAGTTGCGTGTAATTGGAATGGTGCGTGTAGTGGACTAACTGGAATGGCAAACACTTTACCTATCGGCGCAAGTCAAGCAGATTTTGAAAATGAACTTAACGTTAATGCAGGAGATCAATTTATGATTTGTTTATCCAACTACGGTGGTGCAAATAGTAACATTCCCCTTAACTTCTTTGGAACCGCCGGAACAACATGTGGTGGTGCAATTGGCGCAACAATATGCGAAGGCGATACGGCGACAATCTCAGCTCTCGACGGAGTAACATATGTATGGGAAACAGCAATTTTTGGATTTATAACAACCACTGCAGCTGGAGACACTGCTTTTGTAAACCCATCCATAACAACAAGCTATCCAGTAGTAATTACATTTGCTGATGGAACATCTGCAAACGACACTGCTGTTGTTACTGTTATCCCAGCAATCAACGCTACAGCAGCAGTTGTCGAAGACCAATGCAATGGAGATGAAACTGCAACTATTACTATTGTTACACCTGGCGGTACAGCGCCATTTTCTTTTGCTTTAACTGGACCAACATCAAGTAATAATACCAATGGAATTTTTTCAAATTTACCCTCCGGAAATTATACAATTGACATTACAGATGACACAGGTTGCTCTGATCAAATAATATTGACTGTCAATCCAGGTCCATTGTGTTGTGATATTACCATATCAACTACGGGAGATTCGGTTAATTGTCAAGCGGATTGTTCAGGTATGGTAATAGTTGACACCGTAAACTCTCACCCCCCTGTGAACATTCAATGGTTTGATGAAAACAACAACCCAATTATTGGAGCTTTTAACGACACGTTATTTTCAGTATGTACAGGCACCTACTATGTTGAAGTTTCTGATATTGTTTGTATGAAAAGAGATACAGCAACTGTTGGCATAAGCCTACAATTACCAACAGCTATTTCCTCTAATGACACGATAATTTCTGTTGATCAAGAAATACCATTATGGACATCAGGAGGATCTAGCTATGTTTGGACACCAGATACTTATTTAGACTGTTCAGATTGCGACAATCCCATTTCTACTCCTGGAGATGACATCATTTACTTTATAGCAGTCACAGATTCTTTGGGATGCAGCGTTGAAGACACAATAGTGGTCACTGTTATTTACTACCCACTTTTCATTCCGAATGGATTTTCACCCAATAACGACAATGAAAATGACATTCTCTATGTTAGAGGTGGCGGTATTGCTTCCATTCAAATGCATATCTTTGATAAATGGGGGAATCTAGTTTTTGAGACATTAGATGTCGAAAAAGGTTGGGATGGAACATTTAATGGAAAACCAGTTAATACCGGTGTTTACGTATATAAAATGGATGCCGTATTGAAAAATGGAGAAATACTAATGGATGCTGGAAACATAACATTGTTTAGATAGATATGAAAATATACCTACTTTCAATAATGATATTGGTAATGTTTACAACGTATGCACAGGACACTGAGTTTTCTCAATTTAACAGTACGCCGTTGATACAAAACCCTGCTAACACCGGTATGGGGAGAGGATACAATAGAGCGAATTTATTGTATCACTCGCAGCATACTACAACTGGAAATGTTTACTCCACCATGTACGCTTCTGCTGACGCCCCTATATTTTCCCATAAAATGAAAAGGTCAAGTGGATTATTTGCTACTGGATTACATTTCTATAATAACACTGAAGGTGATGCAAAACTAAGCACACTTAACGTAGGATTATCTATTGCTGGACATGTGGACTTGGATTATTACAATAAAGGAAGCGTTGGAATTCAAGGAACTTATAACCAGCAATCATATAATACAAATGCCATTCAATGGGACAGTCAATATAATGGCACTTCCTACGACCCTACTTTACCTTCCAATGAGAGTTTTAACGGAAATAGTAATGTGTTTTTTAATATGGGAGTTGGACTTTTATGGAAACATTTTTCTCGGGAAGAAAACCTGACTGGCATAGATAAAGGAAGTTTTCAGATTGGATACAGTTTGTATAACATAACCAGACCATCTTTATCTTTAATTAATAATTCAGATAAACAATACTTTAAACATAATGTACATTTTAAAAGTCTATTTGCAATTGGCGAAAAACACATAGGTGTTGGTCCTTCTGGAATGTTTTTAATGCAGGGCCCTCATGTTGAATACTCCATTGGTAGTTCATTTCTATTTTATCTCAAATCAGACACAAAATACACTGGCTTTATTAAAGAGGCTTATGTTGGTATGACTATGCATTATAGACATACAGATGCAATTATCCCAGGAATAGTTATAAAGGTTTCTGACATTATTATAGGCATGTCATACGATTATAGTATAGGAAAACTACAAAATTTTAATGGAGGAATGGGAGGTTTTGAATTTTCACTGCAGTTCAATGACACTTATGGCACCTTATTTAATCAGGGGAATATGCACGTAACAAATGGTGCTCAAAACTCTAGAAAATTATAATTGATGAAATTAATTATACTAGCCTCCGCCTTGGTTATTGCTTTCAATTCAATAGGTCAAAATATAAACTCTAAGGTAATTGAGTATTTAGGTATTGAAAAAGCGCAAGAATTATTTTCTAATAACCCAGACAAATACAACCATTTATTGGAGTTCATCAATCACTCATGGTATGTTCAAGATGTTTCTTTTAAAGACTTATCGAATTTAAAAGATTTTAGAACTATTCACTTTAAAGGTGTTGGTGCTAATTTATTTGATGATGGGCAAAATTTCCTGATAGAAAATTTTAATCCACTTCTTTACGAAATTAAAATTCAAGATAAATATCCCACAATTTATAAACTGGGAGAAACTGGGAGAATAATCGTTTTCTATTCAAGAGAATATTTCATTGAAAAACATAAGGAAACTAAATGATGAGAAACGCTTTAATAGTTCTGCTACTGATATTTCCATGGCAATTTAATGCCCAAGATTTTTCCATTACTGATGGAAATATTGCTACTTGTTTAGGAACTTTATTTGATTCAGGAGGTACTGGAGGTGCTGGATATTCAAATAATGAAAGCTATACGGTTACCATTTGTCCTGATAATGCCAATGATGTAATTACACTAGATTTTATCAATTTTGCACTGGACAATACCAACACGGCTACTCCACCTGCAAACAATATAGACAATATAATTATTTACGATGGTGATAATACAGGCGCTACAACATTAGGAACCTATTCTGGCAATCAACTACAAGGAACAATTGTTACTTGTACATCACTTAATACTACTGGATGCTTAACCCTCGTATTTACATCAAATGATGCTGGAACTGGTGTATTTGCTGCCTCAATTACTTGTGCTACACCTTGTCAGAGACCATTTGCACAAGCGATATCAAACCCTGATACAATTGCTAAAATTTGTATAGGGGAGTCCGTGAGCTTTGACGGATCTTCATCATATGCTCAAACCGGATTTAACATTATTGATTACCATTGGGATTTTGATGACGGCACAATTGATAGCCTAAGTGGCGCAACTACAAGTTACACATTTAATGACCCAGGTGTATTTAATGTACAGTTGCATGTTATAGATGATAATGGATGTATTAACTCTAATTTAACTGACCTAAGCATATGGGTTGCTCCTCCACCAGTATTTAACCCTATAGAATTTGACACCAGCATGTGTATAGGGGAATCCGTTACAATGACTGCGCATCCTGAGCAGTATTCACAAACATGGACAGCTGTGCCAGATGGAAACTTAGGGGGGCCTCAATATGTCCCTGATCAAGTAGGACAATGTTTTACGACTACTTTAGATTTTACAGCATTCTCTCCAGGACAAACCCTTGGAAACATTAATGATTTTCTAGATGTATGTATAAATTTTGAGCATTCATTTATGGGAGATTTAGTAATTTCGTTAACCTGCCCTACAGGCCAAAGTGTGGTGCTACACCAACAAGGCGGTGGTGGAACAAATCTAGGTGACCCTGATCAGATAGGTGGAGCTCAATTTCCTGGTATAGGATGGGACTACTGTTGGAGCCCATCTGCTACTAACGGAACTTGGGTAGATAATTCTGCTACGAGCACAATTGTAAATAGTAGTGGATCTACATCTTTAATTCCTGGAACTTATGAAAGTATTAATCCAATGAACGCGTTAGTTGGATGTGACCTTAACGGAACATGGGAAATTGAATTTTGCGATTTATGGGGAGCTGATGATGGTTTCGTTTTTAGTTGGGGTATTAATTTCGACCCAAGTTTATTTCCCCCTTTAACCTCTTTCACTCCCTCAATTGGAGCGCAACAAGATTCTTCTAGTTGGAGTGGATCTAATATTATAAATGTGTCTGGTGATGGAAACGAAATTACCGTTGCTCATACTACTCCAGGTAGCTATGATTATACATTCTCAATTACCAGTGACCATGGATGTGTTTCAGATACAACTATTACTCTAGTTGTAGAGCCTGGTCCAGAAGTTTTTGCTGGAAATGATACAAGTGCCTGCACCGGGCAACAAGTTCAATTAACCGGAGAAATATTAAACACTCCTCCCCCCTCTCCTCCTTGTGTGTTTACAATAGACATGGTAGATACTTTTGGAGATGGTTGGAACGGAGCGTCTATTGATGTAATCATTAACGGAGTAATAACAAACTATGGAATGGCAGCCGGTTCTAACGCTTCCTATACATTTACTTTGAATGATGGTGATTCTTGGGAGATTGTATTCACTTCTGGAACATTTGATAACGAAATTATTTACACTTTTACGGATTGTAACGGAAATCAAATATTCACAGATGGCCCCAACCCGGTGATTGGATCTGCTTTTACCTCTACCTACGGGAACCCAGTAAGTTATACATATGGTTGGGACCCTGCAGCAGGATTAACGGATGCGACTATTATTAATCCTATATCATCTATTAGCGGACAAACCACATACGTTTTAAGTGTTTACCCAACTGGGCATCCTCTTTGCGTGACCACGGATACAGTTACAGTTAACATAAATGACCCCTCTGCAGGACAAGACTCAACTGCAACTGTTTGCCAATCCGGGACTGGATTATACCTTTATGATTATCTTGGAGACTCTTTGGATATTGGAGGAACCTGGTACAATGGAACAACAATTATCACAGATATTTTAGATCCATCCAATTTAGTTGCCGATACATTTTATTATATCATTGGAGACCAAGGATGTATAGACACCGCAACGGTTATGATATATGGGTCGATTCCGGTTCCTGTTTCATCAAACGACACATCCATTACGGTGGATCAACAAATTCCATTATGGACTTCTGGAGGATCATCTTATATATGGACTCCAAGTATTTATTTGGATAGCACATTTTCCAGTTCTGTTATATCTACACCGGGAGAGGACATTACTTATTATATAGAAGTTTATGATTCATTAGGCTGCATGGTTATTGATACTATAAATATCACTGTAAATTACAATCCTCTATTCATTCCAAATGGTTTTTCTCCAAACAATGACAATAATAATGATGTGTTATATGTTCGTGGAGGTGGGGTTTCATCTATCCAATTTCGAGTTTTTGACAAGTGGGGAAACATAGTGTTTGAATCATTTGATATGGAAAAGGGATGGGATGGAACCTATAAAGGGAAATTACTAAATACTGGAGTATTTGTTTATCGAATGGATGCAATTTTAAAGAATGGACAACCTCTATTCAAGAGTGGTAATGTCACACTGTTTAGGTAAAGCAAATAATAACAAGCATAAAAAAAGGGTATTCATATGAATACCCTTTTTTGTTGTTTAAATCTTCTTCGATTAAGCGTCAATATTTGCATACTTTGCATTTTGTTCAATGAACTCTCTTCTTGGAGGAACCTCATCTCCCATAAGCATTGAGAAAATCCTATCTGCCTCAACGCTACTTTCAATTGTAACTTGACGTAGCGTTCTAAATTCTGGATTCATGGTTGTATCCCACAGTTGCTCAGCATTCATCTCTCCAAGACCTTTATAACGCTGTATCCCAACACTTGTATCAGCTCCTGCACCTTTCATTTCTTGAACAAAAGCATCCCGTTCAGCGTCATTCCATGCATAATTACTTTGTTTTCCTTTCTTAACTAGATATAAAGGAGGAGTAGCAATATATAAATACCCATTTTCGATGAGTTCTTTCATATAACGGAAAAAGAACGTCATTATCAAAGTTTGAATGTGACTTCCATCTACATCGGCATCACACATGATGATAACCTTGTGATAACGAAGCTTCTCCAGGTTCAACGCTCTTGAATCTTCTTCTGTACCAACTCTTACTCCTAAAGCTGTATATATATTTTTTATCTCTTCATTTTCGAAGATTTTATGTTGCATCGCTTTTTCAACATTCAAAATCTTACCTCTTAAAGGCATAATTGCTTGAAAATGTCTATCTCTTCCTTGTTTTGCTGTACCACCTGCAGAATCTCCCTCGACAAGGTACACCTCACATTCTGAAGGGTCTTTTGACGCACAATCAGAAAGTTTCCCTGGTAATCCAGCACCACCCATTGGGTTTTTACGCTGAACCATTTCCCTTGCCTTAGTAGCTGCGTGACGAGCTGTTGCGGCAAGAATAACTTTTTGAACGATCTGCCTTGCATCATCTGGATTTTCTTCCAAATAATCGTTTAACATTTCACTTACTGCTTGACTAACTGGAGCAGTAACTTCTCTATTTCCTAATTTTGTTTTAGTTTGACCTTCAAACTGCGGTTCCTGCACTTTTACCGAAACAATAGCAGTTAAACCTTCACGAAAATCATCTCCTGAAATATCAAACTTTAATTTATCCAGCATTCCCGATTTTTCAGCGTACTTTTTTAACGTACCCGTTAAACCTCTTCTAAAACCAGAAAGGTGTGTTCCCCCCTCATGCGTATTAATATTATTTACATAAGAATGAATGTTTTCCGCATAAGAGTTATTATAAATCAATGCTACCTCAACTGGAATACCATTCTTTTCTCCCTCAATGCTGATAACTTTTTGAATTAACTTTTCTCTAGTTCCATCCAAAAACTCAACAAACTCTGGCAAGCCCCTCTCAGAATAAAAAGTCTCAACCGGTGATTTCCCTTCCTCATCTTTAGCCTCGGCTCTTTCATCAGTCATAACAATCGTCAATCCTTTATTCAGGAAAGACAATTCACGCATTCGTGTTGCCAAAATATCGTAGTGATATTCTAAAGTTTCAAATATTTCTGGATCTGGAAAAAAGATAACCTCCGTTCCTTTTAAGTCGGTAGTACCATCTTCTTTTACTAAATATTGTTCCTTCCCTTGCTTATATTCTTGGATGTATATTTTCCCACCCTTATGAACTGTAGCTTTTAAATCTATTGAAAGTGCATTAACAACAGATACACCAACACCGTGCAATCCACCAGACACTTTGTAAGAATCTTTATCAAACTTACCTCCAGCACCAATCTTGGTCATAACAACCTGAAGTGCTGAGACTCCTTCTTTCTTATGAATATCGACCGGAATACCACGACCATTATCCATTACACGTATTCCATTCCCTTCCAGGATTGATATATCTACTCTATCACAATGACCAGCTAATGCTTCATCAATAGAGTTATCAACTACTTCATATACTAAATGGTGTAATCCTCTAGAACCTACATCACCAATATACATCGATGGACGCATTCTAACATGCTCCATTCCTTCCAGGGCTTGTATACTATCCGCTGAATAATCTTTGTTTTCTTTATCTTCACTCATCTTTTAATCTTGCTTTTTTGACAAGTACCAAATATAAGATTTCCACCCCTTTATAACACTAGATTTAGTAGCTCATTATGCACTACTTATTAACATTTAACTAGGTTATACACTACATAAATTAAAAAGCCACCAGCGTTTTGTTTCTGGTGGCTTTTATTCAAAAAACTTGAGTCCTATTGAATCTTAAAACGCTAAAGTAATTCCTCCTAACAAGTTAAACCCCTGAACAGGATAAGCTGTCCATTTATAGTATTTACCTGCAAAGTTATTGAAGTTGACAAATGCTGATAATTTTTTATTATACCTATATTCCAATCCTAAATTAGCATCTACAAATGGTTTTAGGCTGTAAATGTATTTATCATTAGTTGCTTCTACTCCTTCAATCGCAGAATAACTATATGTTTTTCTATTGCCTATCACAAACACATTTGCTCTAACCAATATTTTATCAGCTAAATCATACGTTCCTGAAAGTGTAAATTGAAAGTCAGGTTTATGCCACGCAAACTCTTTTCTACCAGAACCATAAGCGAAGTACTCTCCTTTACCATAAACCTTTATCTTTTCTAGTTTCTGATATGCCAATTGACCACTAATGGTGGTTATTGATAACGTATCATATAATACCGTAAACTTATTACCATAAGAATAGGTAGAATCTATACCAAAAATTGGCAACCCTTCTATCTCTTCATGTGCAACTGCTAAATTGAATGATATTGTTGAGCTAACAGAACCGCGAATACCACCATATACCTTTAGTTTTTGATTGGTGTTTTGAATATTGGCATTTTCAAGAATAAATGAATTCTCTAAACGCATAGTATTAAAGGTGTTTCTTTTAATACCTCCACTCAGACCTACGTAGGGTATAAAAATATCATTAAACAAGCTATAATTCCCCTCTACACTAGGATAAAAGTAAAACTTAGCCGTATTTCCAATATTTGCATAAATACCTAATCCTGCTTTTACAGACCAATTATCACCTCTTGAGAAAATATAAGGAGTTAGTTTGAAGATAGTATTATTTGTGTTTAGAGACAAAAGGGAATCACCTATTGAATCCGAAGTCATTAAAGGTATACTTTGTTGTAATGCATTAAAATCTAATACCACATCGGCTCCAATTTCTTCTTTGCCCATATATTTAAATAAATTTGCTCCAATCTTTAAATTGTGTTCGTTTGTTTTAGATAAACCATTTAAAAAATTATAATCTAAGCCAATGTGGTGATTAAGCTTTGCACTATCTCGCAGCATACTTTTAAGCTCCGTATGAAGCGAAACTAAATTATAAACTTGCTTTATCGTATCTGCACTAGTTCTATATATTTCTGGAATTAAAGTATCAGCTGAACTAAACCCATAATAATGAAAACTATTCCTATCATAATTTAAAGATGTTTTAAGCGTATGTTCTTTAAAAAAGTGTTTGTAATAGCCCCCTAAATGATTGTCATTAAATTTATTAACGCCAAGATTTTTTATATTGCCTAATGAACTATGATGCAGTATGTTCGTTCCCCAAGCTCTTTTTTTAGAACGCATAGAATTGTAATATCCTTCTAAATAAGTAGTAGTGTACATTCCTATTGCCGCTTTAACATACCCTGAATATAATTTATCTAAAGGCTCAATAATTTTTAATCTTGCCGGCTTAATTTGTTGTACTTCAAATGACACATCGTGTTGCACAGGTTCCAAGTAATACTGAAGCTTAGGAATCTCCATTACAGAATCCTTTGATTGCGGCATTATGCTTATCTTTTTCGACTTTACGGTTGTACGTGTCGCTGAATCGGTACCACTATAAACATCGGAATCTCCGTCTTGAGAAACTCCATCTTGTATACCAATTGAAAAAAATACAACGATTAATATATATGCTGTTTTCATCATCTAGTTATTTGGTTCTTTGTTTTGTTTCTCCTTCTCCGCTTCCAATTCATCCTCGAAAAGTTTTTTATCTTTTTCATCTAAACCTTCAAAGTCAATTTCCACATCTTCTTTTTCTATTGACTTTTCACTTTGACTTTCCAATTCAAGGATATAATCAATTTTTGATTGAGCTAAAAGCACAATCTCTGCCTTATCTTTTCCATCATAGTTATCTATGACACTTTGCAGACTACTTTTTGCGTTGAAATAATCTTCTTTTACAATGAAATTATCACCTAACAAAATAATGGCTCTAGCTATCCAGTAACCGTAAGATGGTTTTTGCTTTACCAACTCCATAATAGTAATTTCGCACTCATCATTCTTTTCTTGTTCGAATAATATTTCTGCTGCATTATACTTTGCTTCTGCTCCTTTTATACTCTTTGTGTTTTCGCTTAAAGCAATAAGAATTTCATATGCCTCATCCAGCCTATCCGTTTCTTTTAACGAAAGCCCGTTTATAAGTGACGCCTCAATTTCTAATGGCTCATCAAGGTTACTAAGCAATAGTACCTTGTTAGAGTAAGCAATTACCGACTGATAATTATTTAAGTTCCAAAATCCTCGCATCTGGCCAATAACAGAAGCTCGAATATTCTCCTCTGAAGCAGCTACTCTCTCTAGTGTTGAATAATGACCAATTGCTTGGTGATAATCACTTAGAAAATAACTAATGTTACCAGCATATTTTAAGGCATTTTCATAATGATTATTATTTACCTTATCAATAACACTGTTATAATGTGAAAGCGCTTCTTCTAAGTTTTCTTCTTGATGAATGCATCTAGCCATATAGTAATGTGCATCAGCTTGATGTCTTCCATTTTCAACTTTCATATTATATTCATTTCCTTTTAAAATAATATTGGCACAATCCCCGCGATCCCACGCATCTTGAACAGGTTCCCAAAAAACCGAATCTAATTCGGATTGAGCTACTTCTCTTCCTTGAGCCACTAACCAATCATAATAGCCCGCTAAATCATCTCTACCTTTGTAAATGTCCTTCATTAATAAGACTGCAGATTCATTTTCGGAAGTTGCATTAGGATATTCAAGCAGCACTTTTTCCAAATACTTTTCTGCTTTATCATATTCTTGTGTACTTAAATAAACGCTCCCTACGTTTACAATGGCTCTTGGCACATATTTATTTTGTGGGTAGTCACGAATAAACTGTTCGTACGTATCTATGGCTTTTTGATTTTCTCCTTGCGCTTTATAGGTATCTGCTAATTCCCGAATAGATAAAATTTGGTAGCTAGAGTTTGGATACCTTTCGGTTAACTCTTGCAGCGTTTTAGCCTTCCCATCATGATCTTCGGTATAGCCTTGAGATGTTGCTTTTTTAAAGTAAGCGTAGGATAAATCGCCTTCTCCTTTTTCAATAACCATATCGAAATATTCAATCGCTTTTAAATCGTCTGACAACAAAAAATAACAATCTGCTAATCTTAAGAATGCATCAATCAAAGGTTTATTCTTAACGCTCTCCTCTAATAAAACGAAATTTCTAAATGCCGTAATGCTACTATGTAAATGAGCACTTCTCTCGGTGGAGCTAATCGTCTTTTTTCTATTATAAGTAAACGGGTTAGATTTCAAAAAATAAGCATACCCTATGTTATAATCTGCCTGATGAAAAACAGATGTAAGAGCTGCTCCTGGTTCCATTCGAAATTCACTATATTGAGAAATAGCATCATCAAGTTCTCCTTTATGGTATTTGCATTCAGCAATCCAAAACAAGCTTTCTGCGTTCATCTTTTTATCGACCGGATATCTTTTAACATCTTTGAATCGATTCAGCGCTTTATCATATTCTCCGTTATGAAATAATTGAACAGCTCTGTTAAAACTTACCGTTTGATAGGCAACCTTCATCCGATCATCTTTATTTTTTACTCTATCTAACGATGCCAAAGCATCCTCATAATTCTTTGTCGTCATATAAACCCGTATTAAAAACTCATAAGCTTCTTCAACCTGAGGTGAATTTGGGTATATTTCAATGTACTCATGAAAAGCTTCTATTGCTTCATCATAAGGGTTGTAAGATAATTCGTAAGCCAGTTTTGCATAATTAAAGAGTGAGTTCTCGGTTATCTCAGGGTTAAAATCCAGTTTACTCGCAGCTCTAAAGGCATTGCTAGCATAATCTTTTTCTTCTAGTTTTAAATAAGATTCTGCCATGTGGTAATATGCTGTTTGAGATAAAGCATCTTTCTTTGTGGATGCTTTAGCTAGAAATTTGACCGCACTTTCATAATTTTTAGTCCCATAGTAAGCAAAACCAATTTGGTAATTATCAACTCTAGTAGCTTTAACTCCTTTTCTGAATTCCATTAAATAAGGAATAGCATCACTGTATTTTTTTTCATAATAATAAGCGTCTCCGATTAGTTTAGCGAATTCTGATTTTCTTTTGGAACTAACTGAATCCATATAAACCGGAGCATATTCAATTACCTTTTTATACTTTTCTTGTTTATAATAAATTTGCGTAATGTAATAGGGCGCAATAGATTTAAACATTGACTCGCACGAAATTGTTTGAAACCCCTCTAGTGCAGTTTGGTAGTTCTTATCTGCATATGCAATGTGACTATAGTAATAAACTGCTGGAGCTTTATATTCAGTTTCTTTTTCTAAAATTTCGTAAAAATTACCTTTTGCCTGAACAAAATCTTTTTGTTTAAAATAACTATATCCTAATTTGAAATAATACTCGATTCTTTCATCCTCAGATAGATCATAAGGATCAACTTTGGTTAAATACTCGATTACTTTTTTTGATTTCTTTAAACGGTAATTGTGTTTCCCTAATTGAAAGAATACAGATTTTCCTTTTGGATGGTCGGGATGTTCAGTTACAAAACGATTCAATAAAAACTCTGCATCTTTATGAAATAACTCCAACGCACAGATGGCAAAATAATATTCACTATTTATGCGTATTTCATCTTGATTGTTTTCAATTTGCTTTACTACCTCTTCAAATTTATCCTGAGATGCACTGTATTTTTCTTTATCGTAAAGATCTTGGCCCTCATTATATGCTCTATACGCATCTGTATAAATAGCTGTTTTTTGTCCATAGGAACTGACAACAGTAAATAACAGTAGCACAATTAGACTTTTTCGAATCCCCATCATAAGAATTTATTTTCTAACAGGACATAACTTGTCCATCATAATTTAAAGGTTAAAGATAGTAAGGTGTAAGGGTGCTGTTTGCGTTGATTTGATTAATTGTTAACGCGTTTCTGTTAAAACTATTGCATATAAATCAACATCGAAGAAAAATAAATTGTCATCTTTATACGCAATAAACACAATATATTTGAATTTTGACTTCAGCAGAGAATAGCATTTCTATCAGTAAAATCAATGTATCTCAACGGGAATTATTGGTACTCAAAAACGTAGAATTAACCCTCCAAAAAGGAGAGTTTGTTTACTTAATTGGTAAAACTGGTAGTGGGAAAAGTAGTTTGCTTAAAATACTATACGGGGAATTAAGACTAAAAGAAGGAAATGCTACTGTGGCTGGTTTTAATTTAATCAAACTCCGAAAAAGAAAAATTCTAGCTTTAAGAAGAAAATTAGGTATTGTTTTTCAAGACTTCCAACTACTTACTGACCGAACTGTTGAAGAAAATTTAAAATTCGTAATGCGGGCTACAGGATGGAAAGACAAAAAGAAGGTGAAAGCACGAACCTCTGAATTATTGGAAAAAGTTGGAATGGCAGAAAAGGGCTTTAAGTTCCCTCATCAACTATCTGGTGGTGAACAACAAAGAATTGCCATTGCAAGAGCTTTGATTAATGATCCTGAAATTATTTTGGCGGATGAACCAACTGGGAACTTAGACCCAGAGACAACCGAGGAAATTATGCGTTTGCTTTTCGAAATAAGTGGCACAGGCAAAACAATATTGATGGCTACACATGATTACGATATGATGCAACGTTTCCCATCCAGAACTTTGCGCTGTGAGGACGAAGCAGTTACTGAGATTAATTTAGCAGAAGCGGCTGAATTTAAAATGAATAGGTTTTAATTTAAAAGAAACGTAAATAATCAAGTACTCGACTTTATTCTAGAAGTCAACTGATTTCGTCTATCAACTTAATATCCTATAAATTCTCTATATTTACTGTAAAGATACAGTATAGATAACACACATATGTGTGTTATCTGCTTGTTAGGCAAACATAAATGTATGTTAATTAATATTTTTACAATCAAAAACATAAAACAAGTCTCTATGAAATTATTATTATTATTATTATTAACAGTAAGCATGTGCAGTTGCGCTACAGTTTTGAGATCAAAAACTGTAAATAAACAAATACACATCAGTAGTAACCCTGAAAATGCAGAAGTTTTCATTAATGATGAAAGCATAGGAAACACTCCTATTGATTATACTGTAGTTAAAAGAAAAAAGCATTCTATCGAAGTTAAGAAAGAAGGTTTTTTAAATGGATATAGCAAGATTGATAGAAAATTAAATCCATTATGGACTGCAATTTCTGTAGTTGGTGGGGTTTTCCCAGGAATGGGTATCCCGATAGCCATAGATGCAAAAACTGGAGCTTTTTACGATATTAAAGAAGGTGACATTGAAATCAATCTTTTTCAATTAAAAAAAGGTGAAAGTACTAATGAAATTAGCACTAAATCAAACTCAACTGAAAACATACCTACATCAAAAAATAATAGTTACATACAAAATACTGAAATAGTTTTTCCTGCTATGGAAATAAGCACAGGTCAATACAAACTCAAGATTCTACCCAAAACAAGAGCTCGCTTTTATTTACAAAACGGAAAGAAGTTTGGAGGTTTGATCACGGCTGTTTATGAGGATCATTTTGAAATTAAAAAGAAAGGGATGTTTGTTAGGAAAGGCAAAGAAGATGTCTACTTTTCAAGTATGAAAAAAGCGAGGTTTTTTAATCCAAGATTGTGGTATCCAATTGTTACAGCTCCGAGTATATTCCCTCCAATAATTTGGTATTTTTCTGGCAAAGTTGCAGAATTCGATTCAAAGAAATGCAAATGGGATATTAAATCAATGAGAATTGTAGAAGGTATTCCCGAGATAGAATATGGTAAAGCAAAATGCAACAAGTAATTGGATGGATAAAAGATGATTTATAACATCTAATTTTACAGCAATTATGAAAATCCGGGACACATTCTAAATTGGAGGTAATAGTATTAATTCAAAAACGGTTTGAGTATAAACTCGAACCGTTTTTCTTTTTTTATTAAACTAATATTTATATTCAACCAAGTTATAGGCTAATTAATATCAATCATTTGCCAACAAAAGCTAAAATAAATAAACCTGCCAACCACACCGCTTTTACTTATTTTAGCTAAACGTTATACAGCTATTTGCTAAATTTATAAAAAAATAATATGGAATATTTAGAAGTGAAAATAACTAAACTTATACAACTAACTATTTTGGAGGACGGAGAATCGAGGTTTGTTTGTTTTTCAAAACTCAAAGTAAATGACGTAGAAATAGAATTTTAATTCACTGAGGATCCATGGTATAGAAATAAACTCAAGGTAAAAAATCAAAAAGAATTATTAGAGAAAATCGAGATCTCTGACAACTTAAATTATAATGTCATAGAATTTATTTGTACACAAAATGTTCCAAAACATAACATATCAACAAATATTAATGAATCATTCGTTTTGAAATTTGATAAGACATATTGGGGAGAAGAAGGAATCCTGGAGGAATCATATTAGATCTCATATATAAAGACAATTTCAACTAGCATTTAAACATGGTTAATTATAAAACTCAGTATTTCGAAGTTTCATAAATTGTATATCATACCAAAAGCTGTATAAAAATGTGTAAATTGCATAGTAACGCATTTTACACCCAACGTTAAAATCAAGATGAATGACTGAATCCAGCGATCACATTATTAACAAACTAATTGATCTTATTAAACAGGCATTTCGACTCAGAGAAAATCCGGATCTCATCTGCGGTCAATCCAGAAAAAGTTCAGAAGCTATTTTAAGAGAGGTATATAAACGAGAGGTTGGACCAGTTCCTCCGAAAATTATGTTTCAGAGTCTACTAGACGGAATAAGGAAAAGAAAAGTCATTCCGCATGAGATTACACTTCTATTCGAAACAGTTAATAAGTATGGCAATATGACCCTGCACCCTGATGATGAGCTTTCTATAAGAACTATAAATGAAGCAAAGATAGTTGAAAGTAATCTTTCTGGGATATGCAACTGGTTTTTCAACAGTTATCTGCGAATGGAAACAGAAGTGGATCTGTTTACCGCAACAGCAAATAATTCAACGAATACCGCAGTATCAAATTACGAGGACCTTATAAAGGCGGCTCTTGCCGATCATATACTTGATCTTGATGAGTATGAAAGTATATTACAGGCAAGACAGGATCTTGGACTTCGTCAAAATCAGGTTTCTGATATAGAACGTCAATTATGTCTAGAAATATTGGGAATGAAAGTTGACGGGATTATAGATGTTCTCAGCAATGCTGACCTACATTCATTCAAGAAACTTGATCAAATAAGGGAAAATCGTCCAGCATGGGTTTTACGTTGCCTTGAAAATGTTTCGGCTATGGATAACATTGCTATTAAAAATTATATTAGCTATTACTTTGAAGAAGTTTTTCCTGAATCAAGTATCGATGGCGATCCACTTGAGTCTATTCTGGGCTGCTGGCAAGGATGGTATTTTCAACATACAGCGAAAACATATTATGATCTGATGTTTATTGCCAAGAGTGAAACAGAATTTATTGGATTATCTATAGAGCCTATTAACCCTACGTGGAATGAAAAAGGATATGAGGATCCGTATTTACTTGCATGGATTGATGGTTCGCTCGTTGATGACATTATATTCTCCTATGAAAAAACTATGATCCTTGAAAAAACATGGACGGTTGACTATGAAGGAGTAATTATTGAAAACGGACAACTATTTGAAGGTGAATGGAATGTAGAAAGCCTCAACGGTTCATTTAATGCCATGCGATCAAGATCTTTATTACCCATAAGGATATTTGATACTATGAAACAGCACCCCATCGTAAATTCCACGTATTTAAATAAAAACATGAACCTCACATCAAGCTGGCTTATTCAGTTAATGGGGAAAAAATCTACTCCTGGCATAATGCATGTAATAGAATTGAGACGAAAATTATATGCAAATATCATTCTACCTACTGACGAATCTATGGGCATCTCATACTGCGAAGGTCAATACGATGAAACTGCAAAAGCAACTATCCATGAAATTAATGCGGTTGATGGAAAGGAATCCAATTTTAAAATAACTTTCACAATTGACTGGAACAATCAAGTTCTGAATGGAACAATGAAGGATGATATTCATCGTATGCGCGTATTCAAGGCTTTTAAAATATGAGAATGCTAATCACATCTTTTGGACCTTTTCCAGGTTACAGCGAGAATCCGAGTACTATTGTATTGGAACTGTTACAAAGTATGTTCAGTTGGTCAAATATTCACGAAATCGAATGGAGCATTCTGGACGTATCGTTTAACAGTGTTGATGTGTTTGAACGTTATCTGAAGAACGAGCATTTTGATGTAATAATTCATTTGGGAGTAGCGTCAAATGATTTACAAGTCAGATTTGAGGTCGTTGCAAGAAATGAGCGATCAGGAAAAGATATTGACGAGATGGTAATAGAAAAGGACAAGATTGATTTAAACGGATCAGATTTACAGACGAGTTTTGATCTAGAGATCCTAGAGAAAATCTGTAAAAAACATGACAGACAAACGCGAATTTCAAAAGATGCTGGAACTTATCTATGTAATTACGTATATTATCTTTCACTAAAAAATAATACTAGTAACACACAGGCCTTATTCGTTCACGTTGCTGATTTCCAAAATCAAAATAAAGCTGTTAAAGCACCTGAGCAAGTTGAAATTTTAATGGATCTGATAAATCATATCATAGAATCATCCGATAAAGAACAACTCCTAGCATAACTTTTTTTCGATTACTTACCGACCAATACATAGCAAATTCTAATCATCCCAATCCATATCTATAAAGTTGTTATGAATTTAACATAGCCTAAATTTCATATTAGCGCTTCACCAGCAAAAACGAAAATTTAGCTTAAACGTTATATACTGAAAGTTAACGGACCACCTAGAATAACCTTAAAAAACAAAATCAACTAGCTTTTCAGCATTACCTAGATTATTGAATTTATCTAGTAACACTTTATTACGTAATTCTAAATCCGCCAATTTAAATTCTTGCCCCATAAATTCGGAAATTAGTTTTCTAAATTTAGCCGGTGTATTAGCCTCATGACAAGCTTCTTCAAGCCCAGTATTTTGAACCATATATTTATTTACAATACAAAACCTACCTTTGTATAAAGCTGAAAGTAATTTTAATTTAATTCCTGTTGGCTGAAAGGTTGGTAAAATATTGATGTGTGCAGCTGCTATTAAATTTTCCATTTCTGTAAAAGAAATATTACTACTTAAGTTTACGTTTTTGGATTGACTAACTTTTTTAATTAATTCTTTACTTGGATCACTTCCTGCCAGAACCAGAGGGCAGTTCAACTTAGAAAAAACATCAATTAAATACAAAGAAGCTTCATTATTTTCTCCAACACCTAAATTACCATGATATAGTGCAAAGTCGCCTCTTCCAACTTTAGCAGTTACCTCTTCCCCAGAATGGAAAGCAGGTAAGTACTTCGCATTTTTATATTTAGAATGAAAATAATCGGTGTCATTTGGAGATATGGAAAGTAATAAGTCTGCCTTCTTTAAAACCGATTCAAAAGCTTTTAACTTTTTTGCTTCAGAAAGAAAAAATTGTTTTTTAAACAACGATTTTTCGACTTTTGCCAAACCTTTGTAGTAATCATGCTCAACATTATGCGTTCGAACAGCTACAAAACGTTTCGAAGGTTTTAGTTCATCCAAAAACCAGCAATTGTGCAAACCTTCAATTAAAATTGGATAATCGTTTTTATTGAGATTTTTAAGCAATTGTTCATTCTTTCGAGTAGCAACTACAAAGGGCAATTTCGATAGTAATTTGGCTTTACTTTTATCGCGTTGGTAATAAGTAACTGATGCACAATAGTTATTCAATTCCTTTTGCTTTCCTCTTCCATACTCAAAGCAATGCAAGTGAATTTTTACTCCCAATTTGTAGAGTGCTCTAATTTTATAAAACACGTCAACTGCTCCTCCATAATTTGGAGGAAACGGCACATCAAACGATACGATATGTAGCTGTTGTTCTTTCACAGGTTTTTATAAACTTCCAACAGCGTTTTCACTTCTTTTTCCCAAATTAATTCTTGGGCTGCTTTTTTTGTATTTTCTTTGTATTGGGAAAATATATGCTCATTATCCCATATAGCTAATAGGCTTTTCTTAATTTCTTCCGGAGAGTGATCCACCGTAATAACTCCTATTTCATATTGATTAATAATTTTCTTTAACTCTACCAAATCACTTGACAAAACCGGCAATCCAGCTTTAATATAATCGAATATTTTATTGGGTAAACTAAAGCGATAATTAATATTCGTATCCTTATCTAAAGTAACTCCAACATCGGCATTAAAAGTATATTGCATCATTTCATTGTATGGTAATTTCCCAACAAAAACAACTTTATTATTTAAATCTTGGCCCTCACTGCGTTCTTTTAACTGATTTAAAACATCACCACTTCCAACAATATACAAAACCGTGTTATCCATTATAGCAATTGCTTCTAATAACTCTTCAATTCCCCTATCTATATTAATTCCTGTTCCTTGTACCAGCACTATTTTTTTATCTAATGGAATTCCTAGATCGGTTCTTGATTTAGTCTTTTTCAAATCGTCGCTCTTTGGAACATTTCGAAGTACCTGAACTTCTTTATTATATTGGTTTCTATACAAGTCTGCAATTGATTGATTAACCGTAAATATGTATTTCAATTTTGGAAAAATAGACTTTTCGATTTTCTCCCAAGCCTTTTTAACTTTGGGTCTATTTTGAATTTCGGGAACACCCGTAAAATATTCATGGCTGTCATAAATTAGCGGTTTTCTACGCAATTTACTTGCCCATCTGTTCGCTAACAAGGTATCTAAATCATTAGAGTGAAAAATATCAGCTTTAACAAATAGTAACTTAAAAAATAAGCGGAGGTTAAAGAAAGTATAAAACAAAGCCCCTTTTGTAAATAATAAGTTCATCCTAGAAGTTTGATAACTTCTTGATACAGGCACACTTCCCTTAAGCCTTCTCCCTATTAACAAAACATCAAAACCATTATTTATCAGTGTAGAACAAACCTTATCGACTCGTTGATCGAAGGATAAATCATTTATTACGGATACTACTACTCTTTTCAAATACTAAATATTTTGTACGACTTCAAAGTAAGCACTTTGAAACGCCAAATAGAAACTATTATTATAGAGATTTGAAACATGTATAGTGAATAAAGATTAATTTATTTTGAATACAGAAGAGAAATAACAATTAGGTTTGTTTTGTGAGTATCATTCGGCAAAATATTTCCTTAAAAAATTACAATACTTTTGGTATAGACGTTAGCGCGAAACTATTTGGACAATTTACCAACGTGGAGGAGCTACAAAATATTATTACCGATCAAAAATACATTCAGGAACAGTTACTTATTCTTGGTGGCGGAAGTAACATTCTATTCACTAAAAACTTAGATGGGCTTGCCTTGCATAATCGAATTACCGGCATAGAGTTAGTTGAAGAAGATGATAATTCTGTTGTATTAGCAGGAGGTAGCGGTATAGTTTGGCATGACTTTGTTTTACACGCAATAAACCTCAATCTTGGAGGACTAGAAAACATGAGTTTAATTCCAGGAAGTTTAGGAGCCAGCCCAATGCAAAATATTGGTGCTTATGGCGTTGAAGTAAAGGATAGCTTTGAATGGTTAGAAGCCTATCATATTAAATCTGGAGAAATTCATCGATTTAACAATGCTGCGTGTGCATTTGGTTATAGGGAAAGTATTTTTAAAAGGAAAAACAAAGGGCAATACATCATTACTAAAGTCGCTTTTCGCTTAACAAAAAAGCACGAAATTAACACTTCTTACGGGGCAATTGAACAGGAATTAGAAATATTAAACATTACTGAACCAACTATAAAAGATGTTAGTAATGCCGTTACAAAAATTAGAGAGAGTAAATTACCTGATCCAAAAAAGATTGGAAATAGTGGTAGCTTTTTTAAAAACCCTATAATTGATAATGCTTCATTTGAAGGTATAAAGGCAAAGTTCCCAAAAATAGTTTCTTATCCCGCCGGTAACGGAAAAATGAAAATTGCAGCTGGATGGTTAATCGATCAAGCTGGATGGAAAGGAAAAACTATGGGTAATTATGGTGTGCATAAAAACCAGGCTTTAGTGTTGGTAAATTATGGAGGTTCTTCAGGAAGTGATGTCTATAAGCTTAGCGAGGAAATTATACAGTCTATTAAAGACACGTATGGAATAGAATTGGAACGAGAAGTTAATATTCTTTAAGTTCCTGTAACACCATCAACGGATTTTGTATCCAAAGCATCTCTTAAACCATTTCCAAGAAGCATAAATGCAAACACAAGGATTATTATACTAATGCCGGGTAATATTGCTAAAAATGCACTTTCGTTACCTGTAGTCATCATATAAGCTTTGTGTTGTTCAAGCATTGCCCCCCATGACGCCATTGGGATTTGAGCTCCAATACCCAAAAAACTTAATCCCGCTTCAATCAGAATTGCAGAAGCAAAATTGGCAGAACTAATTACAATTACTGGCCCCATAATATTTGGTAATACATGCTTCCAAATTATTCGCGCATTGGAATAACCCAGAGCCCTGCCTGCTTCAACATATTCTTGTTCTCTGATACTCAATATTTGACCTCTTACAACTCTAGCTAATTCAACCCACATTATTAAACCAACAGCAATAAAAACAGTGGTAAAGCCCTTGCCTAAAATTAACGTAAGGGATATAATAAGTAAAAGGCCAGGAATAGACCAGACCATATTAATAAACCACATAATCAAATCATCTACCCAACCACGGTAAAACCCAGCTAAAGATCCTAGCAATAATCCAATTACCAATGAAATAATAACTGCAATCAATCCCACAGAGAGTGAAATAATAGTTCCAGACATTAGCCGACTTAACATATCTCTTCCTAATTTATCTGTTCCCAAATAAAATGTTTGCTCAACGATATTATCTGCAACAATTTCATCTCTCATTTCCGAGACGTCTTTGATTATTTCAGAACCATCTATTAACCATATGGTTACGGTGCCGTTGAGGTTTAATTTAAACTTTTCCTCTTTAGAAATAGAAAGTGGATATAAAACTTCTGCTAAAGGGTAGCTCTGATATTGAGGGGAATATTCTTTTTCGTTTTCAAAGCCTGTATATTCTTCAATAATTATATCATCGCCCTCAAACTTATATCCATACATTGGATAATTCTTATATATTGCTTCTTCGTATCCAAAAAATAATTTGCCAAAAAAACCAACATCATCAAATTTCCTGTTTTTCCTTGCCAGTAGTTGAGTTACTTTAAATCCTGGTGCTTTTCGTGATATTGGCGAATTCTGATTATTAGCATCTTCTGTAGAATCAGGTCTTATATTAGCTCCTAAAACAGATATGAAAATAGCAACGCAGATGATAAGTAGCCCCAACATAGCTGTTCGGTTCTTTTTAAGCTTTCTCCAAGCTTCAAAATACATTGAATCTTTTCTTTTATATTCCTCTATCTCTTTCATTTACTTTTCATCTTCCTTTCCAACTTGGAGAAGAAAAAACTGTCGCTAAAGACACTATGAACAAATAAAAAGGATAAAACACTACCATAATTGGGAAGTAGATTATCGTTTGATATCTGCCATACCTTTTTGCCAATAAAACTAAAAACAATACATCTACAATTGTTTTAACGGCATACAATTTAATGAAAAAAACAATGCTATCGATATCCAAAATTACAAGTACTGTCATAAATAGGATAGAACAATTAATACTCAAAACAATAGCTCCAAAAACAGTAGATAAAGACATTTCTAATTTACTTGATTTTGAAGCCCATCTCACTGATCTAGAAACCATATCAGTAAATGATTTTGCTCCCTCTGTTTCCACAATGGACTTTGAATTTATTTGAATATGACAGTCATCTTCCCTAATTATTTTTTCAAGAAAAAACATATCATCCCCTGACAATATATTGTAATTCTTCTCGTAAGGTTTTAGTTTATTGAACAATGATTTTGTGTAACTAAGGTTTCCACCACTGCACAATAGCGGAGTTTTCAACTTAGCAGAACCAACTGTAATCCCCGCAAGCAAAAGAGATTCGATTTGTTGTAAATTGGACAACAGACCAGGCTGTTTTTTATTTATTACTGGTCCAATAATAAACTCACTTTCGGAGTCGATTAATCTATTAATTTCTTGCAACCAATTTTTGGAATGTATACAATCTACATCCGTTGTAACAATTACTGCATGAGCAGCTTCTATAACTCCTGCTTCAATGGCTCTTTTTTTACCAAAAGATTTTTCCTCTAGCGATATTAATTTATGTGGAAAGGGGAAACTTACCAATCCTAGCATCAATGTATCAACGCTATTATCTACTGAATGGTCATTAATAAAAATAAACTCAACTGATTCTGTGCTATATTGTAAACCGGACAAAGACTTGAGTAGTACTGGAATCTTCTCTTGTTCATTTCTATATGGAATTAAAACAGATAAACTATTACGTGTATTTGAGGAAGTGATATTGTTGTTATTCCGCCTTAGCCATCCGAAAATTAAAGCAAGCATCCAACCTGTATAGATCGAAAATATAACTATCAATATCCCATGAATATATATCACTATAGACGCGTTTTTAATTTGACTTTATCAAACAGGAATATTAAACTTCCCAAAATAGCAGGAAAAGCAACATTTATTCCCCAAAGAATAATTGATGCTGATAATACCTCCGCAGTACTGTTATAGTTTGCCAAGAGAAGAAGTACAACAGCTTCTCTTGTTCCTAAATTCCCCATAAAAGGAGATGGTATAAAGGTAACTATCATATATAACACACAAATAAATGCACAAAGAGAGATGATTGTGATGTTTACATGAAGAAGCTTCAATAATAAGATAAATTGAAATGCAAAAACAATATACCTAAGAATAGAAAAAGCTAGAACAATTAATAATTCTTTCTTACTAAAATATTTAAAATAACTAATTCGTTCAGCAAACCGACTAATGAAAGCCAGCTTTAAGGAAAGTTTATAGAGAAACGAAGGATATAAAAATAAAACCCCCAACAAAAGAAGTAATATAAAAGAGGCCAACAATGCATATATGGGGAAGCCTTGGTTGATAAAATTAAGCTTTGTTCCAAAAGAAACAACAATTAAAAACCCAGCAAAGCCAAATAAAGCAGTCGTTGTTAATTGAGAAACGTTTCCCAGCATGGTTGAAGAGATAACAGAAACTGTGTCTTTCTCTTTTAAGTACAACGCCCTACCGATAAATGTCCCTACTTTATTTGGCGTTAAAACTCCAATAGCATTACCAGCATATACGGATTTTATAGCATCCCATTTATTAATTGATTCGGTTTTTGAAATTAGCGCTCGAAATTTTAACGATTCTAACCACCAATTCAGAAACTGTCCAATAAAAACAATTGTTAGAATCATAATTCCGTTAAACGTTAGAAGGTGTTTTAATACTCCATCGAAATCTAAACTCTCTTTGTTTTGCTGCAATTCCGAATAGATAACGCACCCAGCTCCAACAAATATTAAAATTTGGAGTATACGTATGAGAATCTTATTTATTTTTACTTGCTCGATAGGTGCAAATTTAAACTTTTGATGATAGTTTCCGACAAAATAATTTTAGGTTTAGATCCTGGGACCACAACAATGGGATACGGAATTATTCGTATTCGAAAAAATAAAATGGAAATGATAAGCACAGGTGTAATTCATTTACATAAGCTTGAAAACCATGAATTAAAGCTGAAAAAGATATTTGAAAAAGTAAGTTTTTTAGTTGATGAATACCTTCCTGACGAAGTTGCTATTGAAGCTCCTTTTTTTGGGAAAAATGTTCAATCTATGCTAAAATTAGGTAGGGCCCAAGGAGTTGCTATGGCAGCCGTTCTGACTAGAGATTTGCCAATTCAAGAATATGCGCCACGGAAAATTAAACAAGCCATAACGGGAAATGGTAATGCTAGCAAAGAGCAAGTTGCCAAAATGTTGCAATCGTTATTAAAATTAAAAGAGTTGCCAAAAAAGCTAGATGCTACAGATGGACTAGCAGCAGCAGTATGCCACTTCTTTCAAGGAGGAAAACCAAACTCTGACAAAAAGAACTATTCAGGATGGGATTCTTTTGTTAAGGATAACCCAGATAGAACAAAATAAGATTTAAGCTTCTGAAATACTTTTAGCAATGTTCTCTAATTCTAAGCTATCAAATTTCTTTTTAGGTTTAGAAAAGTCCATGTCAGCAATACTATTTATCGGGATTAAATGAATATGTGCGTGCGGTACTTCAAGTCCAATAACGGTAACACCAATGCGTTCGCAAGGCAAAATTCTTTTCATCTTTATAGCCACTTTTTTTGCAAATAGGTTTAATCCTGCAAGCAAATCATCTTCTAAGTCAAAAATATAATCTACCTCCTGTTTAGGTATAACAAGTACATGTCCTTTAACTAAAGGGTTTGCATCCAGGAAGGCCAGAAAATTTTCATCTTCTGCAACTTTGTAACAAGGGATATCTCCATTTACAATTTTAGAAAAAATAGAACTCATGGTAATTTACTTAACGAGAAATTGAGATAATTTTAAACTCCATGGTACCATTAGGTGTTTCAACGGGTGCTATATCTCCAACCGATTTACCTAACAGTCCTTTTCCTATTGGCGATTCTACTGATATTTTACGAAGTTTTATATCAGCCTCATTGCCAGCAACCAAAGTATATTCCATCTCCGTTCCGTTCTTCACATTTTTTATTTTTACTGTAGACAAGATTAAAGCTTTCGACGTATCCAATTTTGAATCATCGATTAAACGCGCAATAGATAACTCATTTTTCAATTTTGAAATACGCGCTTCCATAAGACCTTGTGATTCTTTAGCAGCATGGTATTCCGCATTTTCCGAAAGATCTCCCAAATCAATTGCAGCACCAATTAAAGCGGACAACTTTGGACGTTCGACTTTTTCCAAGTGTTCTATTTCATCCTTTAGTTTTTGAAGACCTTCTTCTGTATAGTAATTAATTTTTGACATAATAGAGGTAAGTTCTTTAAACCAGAAAAGAGAATCCCAATAGGACTCTCTTTACTAATTACTTATATAGTTTAATTTCTTATTTTAAGTTAATCCGACCACCAATAGAGTGAATACCTCCTAATGTTGAGCTTCTGTATCCGTAATCAATCCCAATCATTGTTTCATTTTTTCCAACAGGAAAATCAACAGATAATCCAGCAGATAAACCCGTTAAAGAATTCGTTCGATTCACATTATCAAATATTCCATTTTCATATATATATCCGGCCCTTGCAATAAAGTAAGCTTGCTTCAAACCACTAAATGTGTATTCCCCTCCTAATCTATATTGATCTTTAGAAAACGAGTTCGAAGTATAAACAAACCCCATAGTTAATTTATTTGATTCATCAAATAAGAAGTCATAAGAAGCTGCTATATGCAATAAAGATGGTAATTCAAAAGAAGAAACACGTTGTTCCGAAGTAATAAGAATACCCGTATTCGGATTTAACATCTCTAATGAGATACCATCACCACTATATTCCAACGGAGCTCCAACATTTTTTAAGCTAATTGCAAATTTAATTTGATCATTTTCTCCAGTTGCATATCTAATTCCTATATCAATAGCAACTCCCGAAGCTTTAACATTAGAAATTGCCTCAGAAACTACTTTCAAATTTAACCCCCCTGAGATAGAAGAAGAAAACTGTCTTGCATACGCTAAATTAATATTAGTAAAAACTGGTTTAAATGTACCAATATTACCTTCTGGCAATTCGGTAGTTGTAATTGGAATATCGCCAAAATTCATTGACATTATTGAAATCCCCATAACACCATTCTCACCAACCCGTTGCGCCAAACCAAATCCATTTAACGCAATATCTGAAATACCACCTAACCAGTTGGTTCTAGCAAATATAATTTCGGTTTTATCTGCATAAGCCAAGCCTGCAACATTTGAAAATAGTGCCTCCAAACCTTTAATTGAAGAAACTCCAGCGCCTCCCCAAGATGAACTACGTGACCATGGGTTTATTAATAACTCAGTAGCTCCAGCCGATCCAGCTCTATCTTCATTACCAGCAAATGTAGGAAGTGAAGCGACAAGCATTCCTGCTATTACTAAACTAATTCTAATACTTTTACTTAATTTCATATCTATTCTTATTTAACAAAAATTCGTTTAAACCTAATCAACACTCCTAGAAATTATCTAAATCTGGAGGGCGAATTACACCAAACCATTTCAATACTCTTTCACCAACATTAGGAACATCAACATGAATTAAATATAATCCACTTGAAATTGGAATATTCTTAAAGTTTTTTAAATTCCATTCAACGTGAGTTACGTTGTTATCCTTATTAAATGTTCTAACTAATATCCCATTTACAGTATAAATTTTAACCGTACACTGATCCGGTAGGTTTACTATTTTAACTAAATTATCTAATCTAGTAGCCTCGTAGTTGGAATATGCATAATATGGGTTTGGAACAACATTAATAAGAGATAATATACTGTCCTCTGGAACAAATGTTTCTGTAGTAACCGCTAGGTCATCCATATTGAATTCATATAATGGACACCAATCATTAACACTTCCTCCAGTATTAGAAAAGTGTTGCGTATTTATAGAATGTTTCGCGTAAGCACTAGCAACTCTAATTTTAATTCTAACATCTGTTTCTATATAAGAAAATGGATCTGACTCATCAGCCAATCCCACTGCAGTTTCAGATAACATAGGTATACCAACCCACATACAAGCTCGCCATACTTTTAAAAAATCTCCAGCGTTCGGTGTGTTGTCCACTATCTTACTTCTGATAAATGCACATTCATCATAGGCAGGCATATTTGAAGTAAACTGACTACTAACAGGCTGTTCCTTTCTGTAGTTTTTGAATACATATACATAATGCTTACCTCCAAATAATGGATCTCCGAAACCTGTGCGCATGTTGGCAGAAGGGTTGAATAGCATATCTTTCCCACCTTCGTTACCTAACCAAGAATCTTCAGCAAATGCCATATTCAATCTTTCACCCGACTCCAAATCAATTGCATAGCCCGGGAACCAGCTCATTCCAGTTCCATCACCATCCGGCAAACCGTTTTTACCAAGTGAAGGAAGCTTTTTCGGTCTCAATTTAGAAGTAGATCCATTCCAAGATAAATTACTGTTATCCTGAGATTCTAAAACAACAACTCTAGACCATTTGGATTTATCCGAAGTAATTACAATATCAACACTACTTAATTGGCTTAATTTAACAGCTCCTTGTCCACCCGTCATTTCAGAAGAAACAGGATTATTATTACAATCCTTGTTTGCAACCATTTTAAATGGTGCCCAAGTTCCTTCTACAACTTTTTCCCAAATTTCAAGATCATCATCTCCTATGAAGTCGTTATGGATACAAGGATCACCTACCTCACCTGTTGGACCTTCAGACCAACATCCATCCGGATATGCTGCCAGATCACAATCTTCATATGAAGTCCCTGAACGAATCCAATTTGAAGAAGTATTGCCATCTGCATCTTCTACACCAGTTAACCACCTTTTAGATGAATCAGCAAATACAATTTCAGAACTCATCAACTCTGTAGTAAATACATTTGGAGACAGTTCTTCATACTTATATTGTTGAATATTAATAGATATTCCCCATTCTGGTATTAATTGCTCATTACCAAGCTCTATGGTTTGTTCAGAATGAACCGTATCTAAAGGATTAGCAGTATTAATTACATACCATTTCGAACTATCCAATTGAGTAGATCCAGCTTGTGGATTTCCATCAGGAAGAATTGTCAATACATAATCTCCTGCTTGAACATTTAATGGATCAATAACTTTAACATCAATTGGTCCTGAACCCCCGGCATACGTTACTTCTTTTGGCGTGTAATTAGCAACGACATCTGCCTCCGACTCTTCAGTTAATTGAAGTATATTACCTCCATTTCCACGACCTTCAATTCTCGTAATTTCAGGTCCATCTCCATATGAACTATTCTGAACGGTTCCACCATATTCTGGTGAAGGAGAGTGAGGAATACCAACGAAACTAGCAATTTGTGTTCCTGAAACACTTAATCTACTTCCAATATAAGGTTTTTGTTGTCCAGTTATTCCATCATATTGTTTGTAGTTATTGTATCCGTAAGAAATAGCCATGTAATAGTATTTCTTATGATTTATTAACTTTTTATCTCCTAATGCGAACTCATCTTCTAGGAACTGGAATGAATGTCTTACTCCATTATCTTCTCCATCAACCATTTCTTCTGCTTCATTTGCTCCGAAATCCTCATTAAATGTGAAGTTTACTAATTGATCAACTCCATCTTTAATATCACATTGAGCTACTAATCGCGCTCTATCCACGTCAGTTAATTCCGAAGCACTAACTGTTCCATCTGCTAACTGGTAAACCATGTAACCTTGGAACACATATAAACTATCATACCCTTCGCCTAAAGCAATAATCAAAGGATCGACGGTTTCATAAGTCTCTATTTTTTGTGTTCCTTCTAAGAAAATAATTAATTCATTTTCTAACTCTTGAATAGCAAGATTAGGAGCAGGAGGTCCCTCTAAAATTTGAAAACAATTATCAAACAACGCTTGCGCTTTATCATCCGCTTTTCTCACTAATTCAACAGATTGAAAAGGATCTCCGGATGTTGACTTAGCATATACAATACCAAATGTAATGTTATTCAATGCTCCCGGTTGTAGTGTAAATGGACCAGCTGCTTGGAAAAAACGTCTATCAAACTTAAGATTCCCCTCAGAAACCTCAGTCCAATCTGGCATTACGGTACCATCTTGTCCCCACCCATAAGGATCAGTGTCTCCCGGAAAGCAATAGTCTGTGGGGATGCCAGTATCATGACCATCACCTCCATAAGTATAAGGTGTTCCATCTAACCAAGTTCCCAGCATATAATTGTAAAAATCAATTGCTAAGCTAGGATCTCCATAAATATTAGCGGGTAGGTTTCTATCGAAATACCCAAATCGTCTCATTCCGAAACGTTCATTATCAATTACACCATCGCCATACCCAATACCTAAACCAGCATAAGGAATTCCCTTATCCGCATTTGCTAAACTAATATCAGTTGTAAGTGGATTATCAATACCATCGTTATCTTGGTAAGGTCCCTCAAAGAAATCAACTCCAATGGCTGGCGGATTTGCGCCAATTGGTTGCGCTCCATTACATCCTGGATTACTGTCTATAGGATCAGCGTTGTATTGGTAACCTAAACCTCTTTGAACATCGCAACCCACGTAATCATCCTCACTACACCCAATATCTGGATCAAGCCACACTGCAAAATATGTCTCTGTAAGCGTTTGAGTTGATCGATTGATCATCTCATAGTTGTAGAATGTCATGTTATTAATTTCATCATTCGTAGCAAATGCGAATGCTTGTGCTCTAATTTCCATTCCAATTGGATCTCCATTTGTCTCTGTATGAATATTTCCTTTATCATTAAACACCCACCACATATTGTAATCCCCAAATAAAGTAACTTGACGACTTGTTCTACAATCAACAGAATTATCTAAATCATACCAAGGATAATCTCCAGCACCAACAGGATTGTAAAGTCCATCTCCATCTCTATCATAAAACGGTGCTAGATAAAAATCTTGAAATTTATTAATATCACCATGAGCTGGCCAATCCAAAATACTTTTCGGAATGGTATATCCTTCGTATTCCAATGTCTCGTCACAATCCTCATTTTGTGTACATTCATACCAACCATTAAATTGCGTTACTTCCTGTTTTGTTGTTATGTAAAAGTTATCATATTCAAGACAAGTTTCAGGTTCTACTGTTGCAGGTCCATAATCTTTAATTGCAATTGCTGGATTACCAGTTCCTGGCGTCACAGATAAAGGTCCCGTCCAAAAATCATTTCCTTGCCGAAACGTCAAAGCAGCTAATTTTAGCTGATTGTTAACATCAACTCCACCCATCCATAAAGCACCGGCATAGATTACCATTTCTCCAGACCCAGCTGGCACTTCATAAGAAGGGGTGCCGGTTGATCTGTTTTGATACATACTACCTCCTGTTTCTATTAATGCCTTAACATTATTAAACTCTAGGTATCCAAATGTTGATGCCGGCGCACAGTTGGCGGCTTTTAGCTCAAATGAATTTACTGGCTTACCGCCATTATTTTCATTTGTAGACTTATTATGGTCGTACCACGCACTTGCATGATTCCCAAAGAAAACACACGCTATTAGAAGTAATGTTATTTTATTCATAATCTTCATGTTATAATATAATCAATTCTTAAAAATCTAATTTTGCTCCAATACGAATAGTTCTTGGTATTCCAAAATTGTATGGATTATTTGCTTTCAATGCATACAAGTATCTGAAGGATGCTTCATCGTTTTGGCTTTGAATACCTGCTTGATAGGTAGCAGCATTTAAATAACCATCATCATTAGGATTGCCTGTTGCTCTATACACATTGGTAATGTTTACTGTATTAAAAACATTATTAACCAATAAATAAACATTTAAGTTGGCAGATTTCGTTTTTTCCTCTCCTTTACCAAATTTTAAAATAATGTTTTTATCAATTTGCATATCCGATCTAACTTGCCATGGCTTACGTGAACCATTCACAGTTCCATCAAGAGACCCAGCAGCAGGAGTTAATGGTGCTGCAGGAGTAATTTGGTCTTGCGCACTATATGGAGTTCCAGAAGAACCATTTAAAACCATATTTATACCTGCATTTTTAAATATTTGCTTTCCTCCCATTACCGGACCATTGTAGTCTTTTCCTTCTCCATATCTAAAATCAACTGTTCCAGTCAGCTGGTGTCTTTGATCGTAGCTATAAGGGAAGATTGTTCTAAGGTTAGGTTGTCCTGAATTAATTAAATTCAATGAAGATGATGCATCTGAACCTGTTCCTTCAGCAAACTGCAAAGTATAAGCAGCTCTTAATGTAATATTGCCTGATCTTCTTAAATCATAAGCTACTGTCATACCTTTAATTGTTCCAAAATCAATGTTCCCCCAAGTTCTATATGTACGAGGGTATGCATTAGTAACATTAATCAATGATACTTGATCTCTTTGCTCTCTGTAGAATACAGATAACTTTAAAGAAGATTTTTTACTTAGTACTTGTTGAAACCCTAATTCATAATCAATTGTTTTTTCTGGTTTCAAATCAGGGTTATTCACAACAACATTTCTGTTTTTCATATAGTAATAATCCAAAGGGTTTAAACGATTCCCTGTTGTTGGTCTTTTTGACAAGATATCATAATGTGCAAAGAATAAAGCTTCATCCGAAATTGGGAATGAAAATGCAATACGAGGCATAACAACAATTTGAGGAGTATAATCTTCGAATACATCCTGTGAAATAGGATCAGATGGATTAACACCATCTTGTAAATAAGGAGCTATTCCGGCACTTGTTTCCAATACTGACGGGTCAGTAACTTCAGCCCCTACTGCATTATACCAAGTATCCTCAACTCTATATCCATTAATTGCAGTCGGGTCATCAATGTCATTTACATATACAATCGCATTATCAGGAATGTTTTCTGGGTGAATAATTTCAACACCGTCGATATCCAATACTTCTCCGACTGTTCTTGAACTATACAATAAATACTTATCCTTTAATACCTGTTGGTTTGCATCAAATCTATCTACACGAAGACCAACGTTAAAGATTAAATCATCAAATGCAAATTTATCCATTATGTACCCAGACATATAAATTGGCTCGAAAGCTCCCATTGGACGCGTAAAGTTCCCAAACTCATCTGTTTCAGTGAAAAAATCGTTAAACGTTGGATTATCTTTTGATTTATTTCCTTTATAATCATAACCATAATAAGATACATAATTAGAACCTTGATTTAACAGCTCATCAGCACTAAACATATCTAATGAAAAAGTACTTGGATCTAATTCATCAATATTTAAATACTCTGTCCCTGTAGGGTCCATTCCTTGGGCATTTCTTACATTATAATCGAAAAAAGATTGTTCTCCGCCTCCAACATATTCATCACTCGCACCACTCAATGTAGCAAAATCATATTGTGAGAATGTTCCAAACTGAGAAACATAATAATCGCTTTCATCCAATGCTCTACCATTATCCGTATGACTGTTAGCTAATAATCTCCCAAGAGTCCAAAGACCTACTGGACTAACAGAAAAACTTCTATCCGTTCTTTGTTCGTATTCAAACCCAATTGCAATTGCATGATCGCCTATATCTGCAGAACCTTGAGCAGTAACACGAAATTGAGATGCATCCGTTTTAGCATAACCATTGTATTGCGTACCCATATTTGTCCATAAACCATAAACGCTATTTGGTAGCATCCCGTTCAACAACGCTCCGCCATCTAATAATTGCGTAAAGTTTTCATAGTTATCAAAAACATCATCATACAATGTATAGTATTGGTTAGTAATAGCAGCCAATTCAGTATTCGCCAAATCTGAAGTATCTGGTGTAAACGTTACCTCTACATCATTTAATCCATTATGTACTCGGTCAATTTGCCCATCTCCGTTAAAATCTCTTAACTCATATGATTTCTCTTGTTCTACTTCAAACTTCCCAACATATCCATATCCAAAAAGGTTATCCTTATGTTTTGCATCTTGTGTTTTAGAATTATTCTTAGAATAATCTACCATAATAGTATAGAATGCATTTTTCACACTTCCCGTATTTTCATCACCCTCTTCCATTATAGATTGAAAACGCTGCGTGAACTTACCATAGGTTCTCCAACTGTAAGATTGAATTAATGGGTAATTATCATAATTCATCAAAGAACCACTCCAGCTTCCTGCTAGATAATTACTATAACTTCCTGAACCACCAAAAGTTAAATTCACATTTGGACCAACGTTTACATCAATTTTTCCAGCAAGAGAAGCGTTTTTAGATGGAACATTTTGCCTGAATTTCACTTCTTGAAAATCAGAAGCATTTAAAAAATCTGTATTGTAAAACGCTCCAAAACCAGTTCCAGTTGGTCTTAAAGGATTTGCCGTTAATTCAGCTCTTGCCGAATCCGTAATTCTATACTGTGCTAAGCCAAGAGGTCTAGAATCTACAGCAGATGTAAAGTTTCCTGAAATAAAGAATCCCAACAAAGGATCTGTTTTCTTTCCAGTACTATCTTTCTTCATTAATAAAGGTCCCGCAACAATTCCTTCAATTAGATTGTATCCGTAATGATCTAAACCATAAGTCTTTTCTCCTAATTTAAACCCAGAAGAAACTACTTCAACTCCACCAAAATAAAATCTTGAGGCACCTCTAGTAGTAATCGAGATAATACCACCAGTTGCATCACCGTAATTAGCAGGAAGACCACCCGTAATTACTGAAACTTCCTCAATCGCTGATTTAGGTAAAGAAGAAGACCCTCTAACCTTAATTCCATCTATGTAATAATAAGTTGCATCGCTACGAGAACCACGGATAGATGTAATATTACCATTTGCATCTGATTGTACACCCCCTACTGTGGTAGCTATAGATGCTGCAGATCGACCTGGCATTCTTGCTAAATCTTCTCTTGTTACAGTTCCACCAGAAGCTCCTCCATCCTTATCAATTAAAGGCACTTTATAAGTTACAATCTCAACAACTTCAAGCAACTCGCTCGACTCTGACAAAACAATATCTTTCATTGGCAGTAGCTGGCCACCTTTAACAACTACACCTTCAATCTTATAGGTCTTATAACCAACAAACTTTACTGTTAAATCATATTTACCAGCATCAATATTTGCAATTTTATATTTACCATCAAAATCAGTTGTAGCTCCAGACTTGACGTTTCCATTTTGCAATATAGCGACATTCACAAAAGGAAGCGGCTCACCACTTTTATCAAGAACCTTTCCTTTTATACTAGCTCCTGTAGATCCTTGTGCAAATGCCGTAAACGCAACAAATAAAGAAGCAATGAATGATAAAGTAACTTTTTTTAACATATGATTAAATTAAATTTGACACTTCAATTTTTCAGAAAACCTTTCATTCAATAAATCTGACCAAAAGATTAGTTTCCTAAACTAGCAGACAAAGAAACGAATCTTTCTCAATTTTTAACATCTTTTAGCAAAAAAATCTTAGCTAATTGAAGTTATCCTAAGTTCCAGGTGATCTAAAATCGAATATATAATAAGCTTTTCGATAAAAAAAACCTTAATGAACTAAAGGTTAGTCTTAACTATTTTTCGGTAAAAATTCGCTATTTTTTCCTAAACCACTTTTTATAAAACGGATCTTCAAACTTACCCTTTTTATACCGTTTAGCTTTTTTCTTAGTCTTTTTCATACGTTTCAGGGTCTCCTTATCTTGTATCCTCTTGTGGTGTTTTTCTATAAATTTATCCTCATTGCTCTTTTGTTTTTCCTTCTTCTTTTCTGATTTTTCAAATGTTTTATTCCTTGGCCCATCATTTTGCGTAAAACCATATTTAGGCAACATTAAAAATGTGAAAATCGTTATTATATTAATCAGTCTATTCATAATGAGTAGTAAAATTACTAAATTTGAACTCCAATCAAAAATTAAACCTAATGGTAAAAAGATTATCTACGTGTCTTTTATTACTTTTCTTAGTTGTGATTTTTTCATGTAATAAAAATCAAAATAGAGTTCCCTATGTCCCTATAGACTTATATATTAACGTAACACTACCCTTGTATACCAACTTAAATGTAATTGGAGGATGGGTTTATGTTTCTGGAGGAAGTAAAGGTTTAATTGTTTATCGCCAGACGTCTGAAACTTTTATGATTTATGATAGGCATTGCACTTATGATGTAAATGCTCCATGTACGCCTGCTTCTGTTGACTCAACTAACTTGGCAGTAAGTTGCGATTGTGATGAGAGTCAGTATCAATTATATGATGGCGCAGTTATTAATGGACCGGCTGCCTACTCACTTCAACAATATCAATCTACTTATGATGGATTAGCAAATACACTTCATATTTACAATTAATGAGAATAATTCTTCTTGTTGCTATTCTTTCTGGATTTTCTACTCAAATAGAAGGTCAAAGTGATACAGATACCATCTTTCATCCAAAACAAAAAATTGGCTTTGGTATTTCAAATGTTGCTAAAACTATCGGAGTTAGTTTAAATGACTCCAATCCTTTTCCGAAAACAATACAATATATGGTAGAATATCACCATGAAATTGACCCTACACTATACATTCGTTTTGGTGTTTCATCAGCTATTTCTTCTTTTAAAAATGGAAACCTAAGAGAGTACTATTTTGTACCGCTCAATTTCAATCTTGGAGTTGAAAAATTGGTTTCCTTAAATAAATTTGATTTTATCTATGGTGCAGATATTTTTTACACGATGTCATTAAGAGGAGGCTCACAAATAGGAACCGGTATGTGGCAAGGAGATGATTTTGGCTTTGGTGTTGCCCCAATTGGCGGAATAGACTACAACCTGAACAAGGAGTGGATTGTTGGAATAGAATTAGAAGTCGGCATTGGATTGTTTAGAGAGTTTGTAGGTGTAGGTACCATAGCTTTACAAACCATAAAGCCCGGGCCTATCTACCCCAGACTTCTAAGCCTTTCATTTAAATACCTTCTCTGGAATAGTTAATCTATTTTCCGTCAAATAAAACCGGATTTTGATCTGACAAGTTTGGATACACATTATTTTCACGATCGATATCTGCTAGTCTCGTAGAAGGATCTATTTCAATTTCAACAACTTGATTCATCGGAACATCTAATAGCAATTTATATTCAGGATATACCCACGGCCAAGGTTTTTTATTTATGCGCTCAATACCATACATATCCCTCCCTTTACTTCCTCTCATAATTCTCATTGGAATATTGTACCACTTTTTTGATCCATCTTTAAAAGTAACAACTACATCCATAGGCATTGGCATATCACCAATTCTTTCTAAAACAATACTTGTTTTACCATCTATATCGGCCACATCTTTAATACCGTAATCTATGGTATTAATTGTTCCAACAAATTGCTCAAAATACCAATCTAATTCAATACCAGAAACTTTTTCCATTACGCGTTTAAAGTCTTGTGGAGTTGGATGTTTGTATCGCCATTCATAATAATAACGTTTCATTCCCTCCATTAGATAATCGTCGCCAATAACATACCCTAATTGCTGCACTAAAACTGCGCCTTTTGAGTAAGCATTATTTCCATAAACTGCATTCAACTTATAAAAATCAGCATGTGTAGTTAAAGGCTCTGCATTATCAGATTTTGCTAATCTCATGTATCCTCCGTATTGGCGAGCCAATGGATTCATAGCCTTTCTTTCGAAAAGGTGATCCATTGTTTTGTATTGAGCAAACGTACAAAAGCCCTCATCCATCCACTCGTGTTTAGATTCATTTGTTGCTAACAATCCCTGATACCAACTATGTATCGATTCATGAACAGTAACACTTACTAAACCTCCAAAACTTCCTTCTCCGGTTATTAAAGTACACATTGGGTATTCCATTCCTCCATCACCACCTTGAATAATTGAATATTGTTTATATGGATAAACACCAAAGTTTTCGTTTACATACTCAAAACTATTTGCCGCATAAGGACGAAGTTTGATCCAATTTTCTTCTGTTGAATCCACTTGGTAAATAAAGTGAAGAACCGTACCGTTATTTAATTTTGCTGTTTCGTGGGTAAAATCTGGATCTGCAGCCCAAGCAAAGTCATGTACTTGCGGTGCATTAAAGTGCCAAGTTAGTTTCTCTCCTTTGTGAGGAACCATCTTTTTAGATGAATCTTGGTATCCAAAACCTACTTCTTGCGGGTTTTGAACATATCCGGTTCCTCCTAACATATACGTTTTATCAATTGTAATTTTGACATCAAAATCACCCCAAACACCATGAAATTCTCTTCCAATATATGGATTTGAATGCCAGCCATCTTTATCATACTCGGCCAATTTTGGATACCATTGTGTCATTGAATAACGAATCCCTTCGTAATTATCTCTTCCTGTTCTTCTAATTTGTTTTGGAACTTGTGCTTCAAAAGTCATATTGAAGATTGCATTTTTTCCCGGTAGGATTGGCTTATCTAAAGTAACTTCCAAAATAGTTCCTTCCATTACATATTTAACTGCTTCACCATTCTGAGTAAGGGAATTTACTTTTTGATAGCCTTGCTCATCTTCATTTAAATAAAAAATACGATCCTTTACTCTGGGGTCTGGGTCTTGTATTGTTCTAGACCTAGCATCCATCATGCTCCCAGGCTGAAAAGCATTGTAATACAAATGATAAAATACTTTGATCAATGTATCAGGTGAATTGTTTTTATAAACCAATTCCTGATCTCCAGTAAACCGATTGGTATTGACATCCATATCAATATTCATGGTGTAATCGACATGCTGCTGCCAATAACCTTTTTGAGACATCCCAGTAAAAACTGACATCAATAAAATTCCTAATACAATTAACTTCATCTTCTTATAGTATAAATTGTTCTTTCTTTAAATCCAACCACTCAAGTGTTGAATTACAAAAAATATTATCTACTGTTTCTTTTGTTAAGCCCATTTCTGTGACAAATTTTCCAATCTCCAAATCTCCCAAAGGGAAAGGATAATCACTTCCTAAGGTAATTCTATTTGAACCTTGCAACTTCAATGTGTAATCTAGCAATAATGGATCATGTGTTATACAGTCGACCCAAAACTTCCCTAAAGACTCCCTTGGGCTAACTTTATTGTCCACAGCCACAAGGTCAGGTCTACAATTAAACCCATGTTCTATTCTTCCAATAGTAGCTAAAAAAGATCCACTTGCATGTCCAAAATTCACCCTAAGTTTTGGAAACTTTTCAAAAACCCCTCCAAAAATCATTGAAGCAATCGCTCTAGCAGTTTCAGCCGGCATTCCAACTAACCAAGGTAGCCAGTATTTCTCCATATCTTTCTTCCCCATCATATTCCAAGGGTGAACGAACACAGCTAAGCCGAGCTCTTCACATGCTTTCCAAATTGGGTGGAATTTCTCTTCATTCAAGTTCTCATCGTTGATGTTTGAACCAATTTGAATCCCAACCAATCCAATTTCTTTAATTCGATGTAATTCCTGAACAGCTAATTCTGGATCTTGCATAGGAATCGTTCCTAATCCTATGTAATTTTTAGGATGCTTAGCAACTAGATTTGCAAGATCATCATTTAGAAATTGTGAAACAGTTAGGCCATCTTTCGGTTTAGCAAAATATGCAAAAAGCACAGGAATGGTACAAACTACCTGAACCTGTGTCTCAAATTTTTGATACTCCCTAATTCGTACCGCTCCATCCCAACAATTTTCGTTTACCTCTCTAAAAAACTTCTCTCCTTGCATCATTCTGGCCCACCCTGGCTTGTGATGATCTAAATGTATAAAACCATCGTAGCCAAATTTATCCGCCCATTGAGGAATGTGCTTTGGCATAATATGAGAATGCATGTCTATTTTCAACATTGTCTAAATCCTTTCTATTTTGTATTGATTCTCATCCTTCATCGGCACCGGATCATGACCAGATGTTCCCCAAGGGTGACATTTGCTCAATCTTTTTATCCCTAACCAAAAACCTTTTAGTACTCCCCATTCATTCATTGCATCTACGGTATATGCAGAGCATGTTGGTGTGTGCCTGCAACTTGCTGGAAAAAAAGGAGAAATGCACCATTGATACAGTTTAATTGGAAAAATAAATATGGCTATAAAGATTTTTTTCATGCAAAAAAAAGAACCGTACAAATACGGCTCCATTAACTTATTTAATTCCTAATTTCTTTTTCATCTCTTTTGTTAAAGCATCTTTATGAATTAAAATATTCATTGTTTTATACTTTACATAAGGGAACGAAGCGTAGAAATAACCATCGGCTTTATTTACATCTTTCCCCCAAGAGTTCTTCACTATGAAATACTTTGTTCCTTTTTGATCTTCAATCAAACCTGTTATGTGCATTCCATGATCATCCGTAGTTTCTTGTGCGTCAAAAGCAATTTGACGTTCTTCTTGAGAAACGTCTCTTTCTTTTACGGGCTGAACAAATGCATTACTAATTTTCTCAGCTCCTACTTCGTTAAAGTATTTTGCATCCTTTCCTTTCTTTTGAATAGTTGTTTCATCTTCCGGTAAGATGCAAAGTCCATCAGCAGGAGAAAATCCTTTTTCAGAAACATCTGCGCCCCAAGCAAATGTATAACCACTCATTATAGCATCTTCCATTACCCCCATGAATTCATCTAAAGGAACATTGTAACAAGATTTCAAAGCCCAGTTATCTTGAACCTCAAGAACAAACGGTTTGTAAAAAGGGTGATGCGTATATGAAGTAACTGAGATATACTCATCCATATTTAGTTCTAATTCATCTGCATAAGATTTTGGAGTATATTCTTTACCTTCATGCGTAAATTTAAAGTCTTCTGTATTATCCGGTATGTCTCCTAAATAAGCATCTACGACACCCGTAAAAGCATTTTTCCAAACAGGAGTTAAAGTACCTCGTTGTGGTTTTTTAGCTAATTCTTTCATCATTGCTGAAAGAATATTTTCCATTTCTGAATGTAAATGAGAATCCATACCGTATTGCAATCCACTATATACTGATTCCGGAACAATCCCAAATCTTTCTATAACCCAAGGGATATCATGGAATGCTCCACCAGCTCCAAAAGTAAACGTACCATACATTCTTAAGAAATTTTCCGCTTTCCCAATGTAGGCGTTCCTTACAATATACATTTCAGAAAGGTTATGCTTTCCTTTTCCTTTTCTTATTAGTTCGGATTCAAAAAATGAAAGTGACGAAAAACTCCAACACGTTCCAGTTCGACCTTGATTCTGAACTTCTGTTGCTTCCATGTCTTTTATCATAGTGAATTTATATTCACTTCCTTCTTTATTCGAAAACGTATCTTCTTGTGCAAATGTGAACATACTAGCTGCTACTAAAACGCTCGTTATTCCTGATTTTATCATTTTACTCATCTTTTATTTTATTATATAAGTTGTTCCTTCTTTACTGTCTTTTAATTGTATCCCTATTTCACTTAGGTTGTCTCTAATTTTATCTGACAAAGCATAATCTTTATTTTGTTTGGCATTGTCTCTCATTTGAACCAACAAGTTAATCGTTCCATCCAGTTTATCAGAATCATTTTCCATGAGCGGTACCAATCCAAACACATCAATAACGAAACCTTCAAATGTATCTTTTAAGTATTTAAACGTTTTATCCGATATTTTACCAATTGTATTATTGGTAGAATACGTATTTATTTTCGCTACTAATTCAAAAAGTGTTGCAATAGTTTTGGGCGAATTAAAATCGTCGTTCATATGCTTGTAGCACATCTGGCAAAGCGCATTAACTTTTGAATCTTCACTTTCATCTAAAACTCCTACATTATATTCAAGACCGCCTAACAACTTTAATGCAGCCATTAATTTATTAAATCCTTTTTCAGAAGCGCTTAGAGCAGCACTCGAAAAATCCAATGTACTTCTGTAATGAGCTTGTTGCATGAAAAAACGAACCACTGTAGGTGAGTATGCTTTATCCAATAATTCATTATCTCCAGAAAACAATTCAGCTGGCAATAATGCGTTACCTGTAGTTTTACTCATTCGCTGGCCATTGAGTGTAAGCATATTGCCGTGCATCCAATAGTTGACCGGAGCTTTGCCATTCGCTGCTTTTCCTTGTGCAATTTCACATTCATGATGGGGAAATTTCAAGTCCATTCCACCTCCATGTATATCGAATTGCTCCCCAAGGTATTTAGTTCCCATAACAGAACATTCTAAATGCCACCCAGGAAACCCAACACTCCATGGGGAAGGCCATCTCATTATATGTTCTGGTGATGCTTTTTTCCATAGTGCAAAATCAAACGAATTCTTTTTTTCTCCTTGACCTTCTAATTCTCTTGTCCCTGACAATAACTCATCAACATCTCTGCCGGACAACTCTCCATAATCTCCCCCTTCTTCTTTGTATTTAAGAACATCAAAATATATAGACCCATTCGACTCATAAGCCAACCCTTTATCTAAAATTGTTTGCACCATTTCGATTTGCTCAACAATGTGACCAGTGGCAGTTGGCTCGATACTAGGAGGCAGCGCATTAAAGCTTTGCATTACGTTACGAAAATCTATTGTATATTTCTGAACTATCTCCATCGGCTCAACTTGTTCTAGTCTAGCTTTCTTGGAGATTTTATCTTCTCCTTCGTCCGAATCGTTTTCTAAATGTCCTGCATCGGTAATATTTCTTACATACCGAACATTATACCCTAGAAATTTAAAATATCTAACTATGGTATCAAATGACAGAAAAGTTCTGCAATTACCCAAGTGAACATAGCTATATACAGTAGGCCCACAAACATAAATCCCCAAATTTTGAGCGTTTAATGGTTCAAACTTTTCTTTTAATCCTTTTAACGAATTATAAATAAATATTTCGTTTTGTTCAATCTTACTCATTAGATATCTATCTTAGAATCTAAACTAATATGTTTTAGAAATTCTGTTTTATTATCACTCTGATTAAAAACACCAGAATAGCGTGAAGTAATAGTACTGCTTTTCGTATCTCTAACCCCTCTCATATTGACACATAAATGCTTTGCATCGATAACACATGCCACATTATCAGTCCCGAGAACTTCTTTTAGTTTTTCAACAATTTGAACAGTCAATCGCTCTTGAACCTGCGGTCTTTTAGCAAAATGCTGAACTATTCTATTTATTTTAGATAGTCCAATTACATTGTCATTTGCAAAATATGCAACATGTACTTTACCAACAATTGGCACAAAATGATGTTCGCACAAAGAATACAGTTCGATGTTCTTTTCAACTAACATACCTTTGTATTTATAGCTGTTTTCAAACAAAGATACTTTAGGTTCATTTAGTGGGTTTAACCCACTAAATATTTCGGCAACATACATTTTAGCTACCCTTTCTGGGGATCCTGCAAGACTATCATCATTTAAATCGAGCCCTAATGTTTCCATTATTTTCTTAAAATGACCTTTAATAATTTCTATTTTTTCCGCATCCGATTTAGCAAATGCATCTTTAACCAAAGGTGTATTAATCGATGTTAACACATGATCTTCCCCAATATTTTCGTTCGCTTTCTCTTTCAAAATTTTTATGATTTATTGTATCGTTAGCATATAATATAGAAAACTACCAAGTGTTCAAATGCTGCAAAGAAATAAAATTATTTCTTCCAAACAAACTTACCCGTCTTGTCAATATAACCTTCTGTTCCTGTTTTGAGATCTCCTATTCTAACCAATGCTAATCCATTTATAAAATCAGAAGGTTTTGAAAATTGTTTAGCAACAACCACTTTTCCGGCAACATCGACATACCCCCATTTCCTATCACTCCCTACACCAACAGCTACGTTTGCCAAACCCTCACTAAAGTGATATGCACTATCGAATTGAGGTTTCACAACAATTTTCCCCATTTTATCTACGTAGCCAAACTTTCCATTTTTAAAATCCCCAACTCTAACTAAAGCTCTTCCTTCGCTAAACGGAAAGACCTTATCAAATTGAGCTTTAACGATAACCTTGCCCGTGTTATCAATGAAGCCCCATTTACCCGTTCTTTCATTGCCAACTCTAAAAACAGCTAATCCTTCACTAAAATCTCGAACAAAATCATAGGTAGGCTTAATAACAAGAGCCCCTTTTAAATCAATAAACCCCCATTTATCACCTTTTTTCACTCTTGCTTTTCCTTCAGAAAAATCATATGCACCTTCAAATTGTGGTTTGATTACAATTATACCAGATGTATTAATAAATCCAAAAAGAGTCCCAACCTGAATTCTAGCTAACCCTTCATTAAATGGATAAGCAAAATTACACACAACGTCAATTTTCTTAGCTCCAGTTTTATCAATATAAAACCATTTTCCATCATTTTTAACGGCCGATAAGCCTTCGCTAAATCCACTAACCTTAGAATATTGTGCCGGAACTACTGTTTTACCTGATTTATTGATAAACCCATATCTGGATCCGTTTTTAATTTTTGCTAAATCTTCTCTAAAGCTATATGCCTTATCAAAAGAATTAGGAATTACTACGGCACCCTTTTTATTAATAAACCCTTCTTTTCTTTCCACCCTTATCTTATACAAATCTTGAGCAAATAAACTACTTGCAATAATGCTGCACATTAGCATCAAACTACATCTCATTCTTCTTATTTTTTATAATTCTGCCTAAATTAATTAAATAAATTTTACCTTCAATGTATATTTCCATAAAACATGCCAATTTTAGACAAAGATATTTCAATACATAAGAACGTTACGCTGTGGGAAATTACTGAATCATGGAATGAATTAATTGATTTATTTGAAAATGACACTGAAATAAATGCCGTTGTTCAGAACTTTGAAAGTGAATCAAAAAAACAACAATTTTTAGCTTCTAGACTCTTATTAAAAGTTGAATTCGGCAATTGGAAAACACATCACAACCCTAATGGGAAACCCCACCCAAAAAGCAATTCATCCGAAATATCAATCACGCATGACAGGAGGATTGTTGGCATAATTAAGAGCATGAAACCTTGCGGAATTGACATTCAGGAAATCACCCCTAAAGTAGTTCGAGTAAAAAGTAAATTCATTAATGAAAATGACTGTTATTGGACAAGTGAAAAAGAGAAGGATTTGACCGTTTTATGGTGCGCAAAAGAAACACTTTACAAAATCAATGGTGATCCAAATATATTCTTTAAAGAGCACATGATAATTGAGGAATCAGACGAAGAAAACATCCTTATTGGAAAAATCATTCATCCTGAATATCGGAAAAATTATAAATTGAAAGTTCATTTTATCGAAAATTATTGCTTAGTTTACACTTTTTAACCATACCTAAACCTTTGAACACATTCAATAGCATATTAAATAGATGCCAAGCAAAAGAAAAAATGTTTGCTATCTTGGTCGACCCTGACAAATATGATGCGCCCAAAGATTTACAAGAATTAATTTACAATCTCAAATTAGCCTTACCAGATATAATCCTAATCGGTGGAAGTTTGATTAATAACGGAAATTTTGAACTGGTAATTAACGAACTATCTAGCTTAAAAATTGCTCCTATTATTCTCTTTCCAGGAAACAACAAACAAGTTTCATCCAATGCGGATGCCATTTTATTACTTTCGTTAATCTCTGGAAGAAATGCTGAATTATTAATAGGCCAGCATGTTGTTTCTGCATTTGACATTAAAAATGCAAATCTTGAAGTTATTCCAACCGGTTATATGCTAATTGAAAGCGGGCCAGCCACTTCTGCGCAATATATGAGCAACACGCAACCTATCCCCTACAATAAGCCTGACATAGCAATCGCAACTGCATTAGCTGGCGAACAGCTTGGACTCAAGTTCATCTACATGGATGGTGGCTCTGGAGCTCAAACGCCCATTTCTAAAGAAATGATTAAGGGTGTTCGACAAACAGTTAACACTCCCTTAATAATTGGTGGAGGAATCCGAAATAAAGAACAAGCTATTGCTGCATGGAATAGTGGAGCTGACATCATTGTTATTGGTAATGCGATTGAAAAAAACCCCACATTAGCTCTAGAAATTTCTCTATTAAGAACTGTAAATAAATGAAGTTAATTATTTTTTCGAGCCATAGTAATATTCACTCTGAACCTAAGCAAGTTGTAAGAATGTTTGAACATGGTCTAGATACCCTGCATTTGAGAAAGCCCAATTCCTCTTTAAAAGACCTTGTAGAATACCTAGAGTTAATACCTTCAGAATATCACAATAGAATTGTTATTCATTCTCATCACAAATTGGCAAAAAAATTCAATTTAAAGGGAGTGCACTTTAGTAAAGTGCATCGAAACAAAAGCTACAACACCAAATTAAAGTACTTGAGTTTTCGACTTAGATTCGGCAATATTTTAATCACAAGATCTTGTCATAAAATTTATAAATTACAAGAAAATATCGATCGGTATGCGTATGTGTTTTTAAGCCCAATGTTCGAAACCATATCCAAAAAATCTCATAGCGGATTATTCAGCGAACGCCATATTAAAAAAGCGTTAGCGACCACAAAAAATAAAGTTTACGCATTAGGCGGAATTGATGAGTCGAAATTTAAAGATCTGAATGAATTAGGATTTGAAGGAGTGGCTCTTCTTGGAGCTATCTGGAACACAGATAAGGAACCTTTTAATGCATATTTGTCGGCAATAGAATCTATTAATAACTTAGATGAAAAAAAGGCTTTGGTTTATTAACGCTTATCGTAACCATTATCAATAACCTACGTAGACTGTTGTGCTTTCCATTGAAGAAGGAAAACATGATAACAAACAAACAAATACTTTTAATATTAGCAATTACCTACTTTAATTTAGCAGGAGCTGCTGACGACAAAATTTCAAGAAGTCAATATATTGACACATGGAAGGACGAAGCCATTAGTCAAATGGCGACATATGGTATACCAGCAAGTATAACTTTAGCGCAAGGAATCCTGGAAAGTGGCGATGGCAATTCTCGTCTAGCAAAGCAAGGGAACAATCATTTTGGTATTAAATGTCACACTTGGACAGGTAAAACCATTCATAAAGATGATGACAAGAAAAATGAGTGTTTCCGAAAATACAGCAGTGCGCGACAATCCTTTCAAGATCATTCTGAATTTCTTTCTAAAAGAGGGCGTTATTCATTTCTTTTTGACTTAAAACCTGATGACTATAAAGGATGGGCTAAAGGTTTAAAAACAGCAGGGTATGCAACTAATCCCAAGTACTCAAGTTTATTGATAGCACTTATCGAAAAAAATAACTTACAACAATACGACAATATGATACTGGCGGCAAAAAACGCCTCAAACACTAACAATGCTTTTTCACTAGCTAGCTTAAGCGAGCCAAGAGCAAGTAAACACTCCATTTACATTCACAACAACAACATTAAGTACATTAAAATAAAATCAGAAGATACCTTTTACAAAATATCGAAAGAATTTGGAATGCATTTAGGACAAATCTATAAGTACAATGACTTATCTGACAATAATTTCATCAAAGAAGGAGACATAATATACCTGCAACCTAAAAGAAAAAAGGCTAAAGTTGAATCGCACAAAGTAAAGGAAAACGAAAGCTTACAAGACATTTCACAGCTATATGGAATCAAGCTGAAATCCATTTGTAAAAAAAACAAACTTGAACTAGAATCAAGATTACAACAAGGTCAAATACTTAAACTCAGATAAAACCGGACAAAAAACAAGAGATAAAAATAATTGATTAATGCGTTTGTTGTGAAAAAGTCCTTTAATACTTTGGTATTGAGGGCTTTTTTTTGCTTTATTTATTGTGTAGGCAAAAGAAAGAAGATGATAAATTACAGTCTTAGTCCAACTTTTCTTTGATCCATATTCTCAATTCCTCTGAATCCACTTTATCTATTACCTCATCGGCAAATGCCTCTATTAATAGCTTTTTAGCTGATTCCTTGCTTATACCTCTAGTTTGCAAATAAAATATGGCTTCTTCATCAAATTGACCGGTGGTAGTGCCATGGCTACATTTTACATCATCAGCAAATATTTCAAGTTCAGGTTTTGCATTCATAGTAGCTTCTCTGGACAGTAAAATATTTTTATTCTGTTGATAAGCTTCAATCTTTTGGGCATCTACCGCAACAATTACCTTCCCATTAAAGACTCCTGTTGATTTATCACTTAAGACACCTTTGTATAATTCGAAAGATGTGCAATTAGGTTTCAAATGACTAATCTTAGTATGGTTATCAACGTGTTGAATTCCTTTTTGCATGTACAACCCATTCATTTCCGAAGTACAGTTTTCACCATCAACATCGATATTAACTCCATTCCTTACAAAATCTCCAGAAACTGTAGCCGTATTTATTTTGAAAGTACTGTTAGCTTTTTGATTGACCTGTACCGTACAAATTAGGTTATTTTTAGGCTCTTCTGATTGAACTTTATCTATAACTACCTTAGCATTTTCTTTTACAAAAACTTCAGTCACACTATTTGTTAAGCATTCCATAGCATTTACAGACGCAAACGACTGCACCACACCAACCTCTGAAAATTCATCAGCGACGATAAGTAAGCGCACATTACTTACCACATTACTTTTTGTGTTTACATGAATAACATGAATCGATTTTTCCAGCTTAACTTTCTTAGGAATATGGATAAAAACACCTTCATGGAAGTAGCTTGTATTTAAAGCTGTGAAAACCTCTTCATTATTCTTTGCAATTCCATTAAACGTATTATGAATCAAAGAGACATGTTCTTCCAGCGCTTTTGGAAAAGTATCTACTACAATCTCATCAGGGAAATTCAAATCTGACAATTCCTTAGAATAAACACCATTTACCAATACTATATTATACGCATCTAAAGACGGCACTATTTCATTCGAAAGACCTACTTTTTCAGCCTCATTAAATTGAATATATTTCTTTTTTAATATCTTATTAACAGAAGTATACCGCCAATCCTCCGTTTTACGAGTAGGAAATTCCAATCCTTTCAATAATTCGAAAGCTTGATTTTTAGCACCTAATCCAACCCCCATTTGAGACAGTGAATTCAGTAAATTATTTTCTTTCAAAACTACCATCTAAGCTTCCTCTTTAGTCAACCAGTCGTATCCCTTCTCTTCTAACTCTAGAGCCAACTCTTTCCCTCCTGTTTTAATGATTCTGCCATCATATAAAACATGTACAAAATCAGGAATAATATAATCCAATAACCTTTGGTAGTGCGTTATAACGATTGTAGCATTATCCTTACTCTTCAATGTATTTACACCATGCGCAACTATTCTTAAGGCATCAATATCAAGACCAGAATCTGTTTCATCTAAAATTGACAACTTCGGTTCCAACATTGCCATTTGGAAAATTTCATTTCGTTTTTTCTCTCCTCCAGAAAACCCTACATTAACGGAACGATTTTTCAATTTATCACTCAACTCTACTAACGCTGATTTCTCTTTTACCATTTTAAGGAAATCTTTCGCTGCAATTGGGTCTTGCTCAAAATACTTCCGCCGTTCGTTAATTGCTGTTTTTAAAAAATTAATATTACTAACCCCTGGTATTTCAACCGGATATTGGAAAGCCAAAAACATTCCTTCCCAAGACCTTTCTTCTGGATTAAGCTCTAATAACTCTTTCCCCAAATAGTCCACCTCACCAGCAGTAACTTCATATTCATCACGACCTGCTAAAACAGCAGATAACGTACTTTTTCCAGAACCGTTAGGCCCCATTACAGCATGTATTTCGCCTGCTTTAACCTCTATATTCAATCCTTTTAAGATTGCCTTGTCGCCAACTGAGGCGTGTAAATTTTTAACTTTTAACATCTTTATTTTAGATTTTAAGATACTAGACATAAGACATTCGATTCCTTTTTTCAGGACCTCTGCTTTAATCTATCATCTTAATTCGTTTCTTTTTTATATCTTTTTGTATGGCACCTAGCCTACACTTCCTTCCAAGCTGATTTCTAATAATTTTTGAGCTTCAACGGCAAATTCCATTGGAAGTTTATTTAATACTTCCTTTGCATATCCGTTTACAATTAAGCTAATTGCTTTTTCCTCTCCAATACCTCTTTGCATACAATAAAACTTCTGATCTTCTCCAATTTTACTTGTAGTAGCTTCATGTTCCAAGTGAGCTGATGAGTTTTCGCATTCGATATATGGGTATGTATGTGCTCCACATGTATCTGTCATTAGAAGTGAATCACATTGTGAAAAATTACGTGCATTATCGGCTCCTTTCCCAATTTTAACTAAACCTCTATAAGAGTTATGACTCATACCAGCAGAAATCCCTTTAGATATAATTGTACTCTTAGTATTTTTACCAATATGCAGCATTTTAGTGCCTGTATCAGCCATTTGGTGATTATTTGTAACTGCTACTGAATAAAATTCTCCAACCGAGTTATCTCCTTTCAAAATACAAGATGGATACTTCCAGGTTATAGCAGAACCTGTTTCTACTTGTGTCCAAGAAATCTTTGCATTTCGTTGGCAAATACCTCTTTTAGTCACAAAGTTGAAAACTCCACCTAATCCATTTTTATCACCAGGGTACCAGTTTTGAACTGTTGAATATTTTATTTCAGCATCATCTAATGCTATCAATTCCACAACAGCTGCGTGCAATTGATTTTCATCTCTTTGAGGGGCCGTACACCCTTCCAAGTAACTAACGTAACTGCCTTCATCGGCAATTAATAGTGTTCTTTCGAACTGACCTGTTCCTGATTCATTTATTCTGAAATATGTAGACAATTCCATCGGACATTTCGTCCCTTTTGGAATGTAACAAAATGAACCATCAGAAAATACGGCAGAATTCAATGCAGCATAATAATTATCTGTCGAAGGAACAACTGTCCCTAAGTATTTCTTTACTAATTCCGGGTGTTCTTTAACTGCCTCACTAAATGAGCAGAAAATAACACCTAGCTCACCCAGTTTTTCCTTGAATGAAGTTGCTACTGAAACCGAATCCATAACAAAATCGACAGCTACACCTGTTAGCTTCTTTTGTTCTTCCAAAGAAATCCCCAAGCGAGCCATTGTTTTTAAAATCTCTGGATCCACCTCGTCCAAACTCGCCAATTCCTTTTTAGGTTTAGGAGCAGAATAAAACACTATATCTTGAAGATTTGGTTTTTCGTAAGTAACGTGCGCCCAATCCGGTTCAGTCATCCCTTGAAACACTCTAAAAGCATTTAACCTATACTCTAAAAGCCATTCAGGCTCTTCTTTCTTCGATGATATTGTACGAACGGTTTCTTCCGTTAATCCTTTTGGAATTTTTTCGGAATCAACATCTGTGGTAAAACCAAATTCATATTCTTGATCTACTAAGTCCTGTTTTAAGTCATCTTCACTATACGCCATCTTCTTATATTAAAGTGAAAAACTCTCTCCGCAACCACAGGTTCTTTCTGCGTTAGGGTTTTTAAAAATAAAGCCCTTACCATTCAAACCTCCTGAATAGTCTAAGGTAGTGCCAACTAAATACAAAAAGCTTTTCTTATCGACAACCACTTTTACCCCGTTGCTTTCAAACTCCTTATCTGTTTCTTTAATATCACTATCAAAAGTGAGCTGATACATAAGACCTGAACAACCTCCACCTTCAACACCTACACGAATAAAAAAGTTATCTTTTCCTTCTTCACTCATCATTCTATTGGCAGTATTTTTTGCTAAATCGGTTACTTCTATCATTTTCTTATTTAGATTAATTACAAATAAGCTTATAACTAACTACAAATTTAGTCTTTTTATTGGTCTAAAAAGCTGATAATCGTCATTATTTTAAAGATTAAGAGGAGTTTAAGTAATTAAACGATGAGTTAAACACTCCACAAAATTTGAATTCTTAAAATTTGTTTTTCTACTTTTGCAGCCATGCAGGAAAACGAAAAAAGAACAGAACTTAATGATTTGGGAGAGTTTGGATTAATTAGTCATCTTACTGATAAGATAAAAATCAACAATTCATCTACAAAAAAGGGGATTGGTGATGATGCTGCTATCTTAAACTATGGTGATAGAGATATCGTTGTAACCACAGACATGTTAGTTGAGGGAATTCATTTCGATATGATTTTTACTCCACTTAAGCACTTGGGATATAAATCAATCGTGGTTAACTTAAGTGATATATATGCAATGAATGCCCAACCTCGTCAAGTAACAGTTTCGGTTGCCATATCAAGTAAGTATTCTGTTGAGGCAATCGAAGAAATTTACGAAGGAATGGAATTAGCTTGTAACTATTACGGTGTAGATTTAGTTGGAGGTGATACAACCTCAAGCTTATCGGGACTTGTGATTAGCGTTACTGCAATAGGAGAAATCGAAAAAGACAAGGCCGTTTATCGATCTGGAGCAAAAGACGGTGATTTAATTGTAGTCTCAGGAGATTTAGGTGGAGCATATGTTGGGTTAATGCTTCTTCAGCGAGAAAAAGAAGTTTGGAAATCATCTCCAACTATCCAACCCGATTTAGATGGAAACGACTATATACTAGGTCGTCAACTAAAACCTGAGGCAAGAAAAGATATTATTGAGCTATTAATAAAAATGGAATTAACTCCATCAAGTATGATTGATGTTTCGGATGGATTAGCTTCTGAGGTAAAACATTTATGTAAAGCTTCTGAAACGGGATGCAGCTTGTACGAAGAGAAACTTCCAATTGACCCACAAACTTACCAAACAGCTAGAGATTTTAATCTCGACCCAACAGTTTGCGCACTAAACGGAGGGGAAGATTATGAATTACTATTTACTGTACCTCAAGCTGATTACGATAAAATTAAAGGCAATCCTAATCTGACTGTTATTGGACACATGACGAATAAAGAAAGTGGAACTAACTTTATTTCTACAGGAGGGTCTGTTATGCCTTTAACCGCCCAAGGATGGGACAGCTTTGGAAAAACGAATGCCGAAAACTAGTTAACAGCTAATCTTCTTATAAACAAGCAAAAAACTAGGTATTAAACCATTGCCATAATTTAGCAAGGCCTGTCTTCGGTTCTTCTTGAGTAACTTTTTCTTTAGAATCGACTTTTTCAGCAACAACTTTATTTTTCGATTTTTTAACCGATTTCTGAACTTTAGGCGCATGGTGGGTTTTGTAAAATGCAGTACGTTCTGCTTTTATTTTTTCCGCTTTTGCTGCTTTTCTTTTCTTTTCAGCTTCTTCCTCTCTTTTTCTTTTTCTCTCCTTATCAACTGCTAGCTTTTCTAATCTCTTTTCTTCAGCAAGAGCTCTTTCCTTATCCTTTTCAGCTTTAATTTCCGCTTTTCTTTCTCTTTCAGCTTCAATTGCTGCCTCTCTCTCCTCTTTTTCCTTCGCTTCTCTCTGCGCAACCTCTTCTGGGCTTAACATTACACCATCAACCTCTATTACTGTTTTAGCATTCGTTTCAGGTAAATCTATTTTATCTACAACCTTAAACTCTTGAAAGTTTGGTTTCCTTGCTTTAATTAATTCTGCATTGGGATCTACAGCAATTGTTTTAGGATCTGGAAACACTTCATCCTCATCAGAAATTCTCGATTCTTTTGCTAAAGGCTGTTTAGGAGACGGTATTTCAACTTTCTTCTCAACAGGTTTTTCTTCCTTTACCTCCGCTACTTCCTTCACCTCTTCAATTACTACAGAGGCAAATTTGTCAGAAACCAAAGAAACGTGCTCATCTTCCAACCTTGTATTTGGGCCATTTTCAATTTCAACTTTAGCTTCTTCCTTCAGAAACTTTACTATCTCTGATGGCTTAATTTTTAATTCCCTTGCTAGTTGCCCTAATCTCATAATCTAATTTATTTCCCGCTTTTCGAACTGCGAATATAATTAGAAGTTTGTTAATATAAAAAATGAATTTTAACTTTTACTTTTAAACCATCTGTTTTAACAAATCATAAAGGGTATGATTTGTAATTTCACAACCTTTCTCCGTCATTTCAAAAAGCTCAACTTCTCTGCTTTTACTATAATGCTTAGTTGCTTTAAAAATTTCAATATTCTTAAAATCTTCAGCTTTAAATTCTGTCATATTGGTTAAATCAACAACAGAAGATTTTAATGCAATTAAATCAATGGTCTCTTTTCCGCAATAAAACAGTTTTACATCTGAAGGAGTACGATGTTCTAAATATTCAATCTTTTCTAATGATTTTTGAAGGACTACATTACTAAATTGCTGAACAAAAAGGTCAGATTTTTCAGGCTCATCCTTTTTAAGCTGCTCCCAAAGCTCAGCGTCAACTCCATTTGCTACTAAATACTGGACAAACTCTTCTTTGAGCTCTTCCAGCTCAGCTTCTGTTAACTTTCTAAAAATCAAACCAATCTATCTTTAAGGACTTTTTCCACAACCTGTTGCCCTTCAAGTGCTTTTGAATATTTAAATCTTTTAGCATCCGCGGCCTCTATCATTTGCAATAACTCTTGAAATAAATCTTCATCGACTTCAGCATAACCTAACTTTTCTAAAATTAAGTTAAGAAGATTTTCTTTTTCTAATTGAATAGCTTCTATTAAAGCTTCTGTTTCTTCACTCATACAGCGAAGATAGTTGAGTTTCGACAAAATGACAAGTAATTTACAGTTTCTCCGAATCTAGGTAAACTGTTTTATCTCTAAAGCCTTTATTCTCAACAAATGAAATGAATTCACTCTTGGTGGGAGCAGAGAGATAAGTTTTAAAACCA